>OBVS01000024.1_pt1 | contig 210213 bp, 195 predicted proteins | sample 1476211 | NCBI WGS metagenome assembly OBVS01 (sample SAMEA2580025, study PRJEB22360) | human gut metagenome | biome: human gut; feature: human-associated habitat; material: faeces | place: Denmark | collected 2008/2010 | reverse complement strand
GTACGCCTGATGTAGTTGGGGGTTGCCCCCTGTTAGATACGGTAGTCGCTTAGCGTTTATCCGCCATAGCTCAGTTGGTAGTAGCGCATGACTGTTAATCATGATGTCGTAGGTTCGAGTCCTACTGGCGGAGTATAGATTTCATTGCTGGACGTAGGTCTAGCTTTTTTTTTGTTTTTATCACCTTTTATAGTGACATATATGTCACTATTTTATTTCTTATTTATCTCTTATAATAGGTCTCGTAATTAATTTAATTACAAAAATTATATCTATTAATAGGAGGTTGAATGGAACAAGAAGTTTTTGTTCACGCATATGAGGTTGTTAGGCCGATTGTACTTAAGGCTAGTCGACAATATTTCATCCAACTTTGGGACCAAGCTGATATGGAGCAAGAAGCTATGATGACGCTTTATCAGCTTTTAGAAAAGTTTCCTGAATTAAAGTCTGATGATGATAAGTTACGGCGTTATTTTAAAACGAAATTTAGGAATAGACTTAATGATGAGGTTAGAAGGCAGGAGTCTGTAAAACGACAAGCCAATAGACAATGTTATATTGAAATTTCAGATATTGCTTTTTGTCTTCCAAATAAAGAGTTAGATGCTGTTGATAGGCTTGTTTATGATGAGCAGCTTAATGCTTTCCGTAATCAGTTGTCTTCGGAAGATGCTACTAAGTTAGACCGTTTGCTAGCTGGTGAGTGTTTTAGAGGTCGTAAAAAGATGATTCGAGAGTTAAAATTTTGGATGGTTGATTTTGATCCTTACAATGAAGATGATTAATTCTGAATATAGAAGCTGAACTAGTATTATTGTGTATAAGTCATAGAAAAAACACTTCGAAAGTAGATTTATCTTATCTATCTTTTGAAGTGTTTTTAATGTAATGAATTTATTTTACTGCTATAGGGTTTCCAATAAATCTTGGAAGTTCAATATTTTCTTTGATTAGGGCTTCTTGGTAAAGTTTCAAGAAGTCTGCATAGATATGAGTTTGTTGTCCATTTTTTGTAAAGATATCAATACGAAATACCAGTTGTCCAGAAGGAGTTGTGCTTAATCCAATGATATTTGGTGCTCCACAGATTTGAGGATAGTTTTCAATGTTTTCTTGATTTACTTCTTGGATGATGCTTGTCACCTTATTGATATCGGTTGACGGATAGACTGGGATATCAATTTGAGCTCTCATATCTCCTCGAGATTTGTTGGATACAATTGTGATATTTCTGTTAGGTATAAAGTGGAGAGTTCCATCAAATCCTCGAATTTGAGTAGTTCGAATACCTACGGTTGAAATAAGGCCTGTAACGGGTCCTACTTCAACTGAGTCACCGACTTCAAATTGGTTTTCTAACAAGATGAAAAAACCATTAACGACATCTGATAGAAAGCCTTGAGCTCCTAGACCAAGAGCAACCCCAGCAAGTCCTGCACCAGCAAGGAGGCTTGATACTGGAACCCCAAGGATACTAAGAAGCCAGTAAACAAGGAAAAAGTATAGCACGTAGTTCATGCAATTGTGTAGTAAACGTTCAATGGTTTTTTGTCGAGCAGGTGTTTGAATTGTCCAAGCTAGAGAGCGTCCGACTGTATGTTTAAAAAGGAAGTTGATAATCTTCTTACTAAGAAGAAAGATGATGAGAAGAATGAGGAGCTTAATCCCTTTTGTAATGAGTACCATTAGGGTCTCTTCAAAATTAAATTGTTGGATGTATCTTTGTAAAATATTCATAGCTTTAGTTTATCAAAAATTTGAAAAAGTAGCAGTTCCTAACGATTTTCTTGTGATTAAATTGGAGAAAAAAACTTTTAAAAGGCTTTGAAATATGGTAAACTAAACTGTATCTATAAAAAATTTTAAGGAGAATGACTACATGTCTGTATCATTTGAAAACACAGCCACTAACCGTGGTGTGGTGACATTCACTATCGGTCAAGATAAAATTCAACCAGCTTTGGATCAAGCGTTTAACAAGGTTAAAAAGAATTTGAACGCTCCAGGCTTCCGTAAAGGACACATGCCTCGTGCTGTATTTAACCAAAAATTTGGTGAAGAAGCTCTTTACGATGATGCTTTGAATGCAATTCTTCCAGCAGCTTATGAAGCAGCGATTGCTGAACTTGGCCTTGATGTTGTTGCACAACCAAAAATTGATGTAAAATCAATTGAAAAAGGTCAAGATTGGACACTTACTGCAGAAGTTGTTACAAAACCTGAAGTAAAACTTGGTGCATATAAAGATCTTGAAGTTTCAGTTGAAGCTTCTAAAGAAGTTACTGATGAAGAAGTTGATGCTAAGCTTGAAAACGAACGCAAAAACTTGGCTGAATTGGTCGTTAAAGAAGGTGCAGCTGAAAATGGCGACACTGTTGTTATCGACTTTGTTGGTTCAGTAGATGGTGTTGAATTTGACGGTGGTAAAGGTGAAAACCACTCTCTTGAACTTGGTTCAGGTCAATTTATCCCAGGATTCGAAGACCAATTGGTTGGAGCAAAAGCTGGTGATGAAGTAGAAGTTAAAGTAACTTTCCCAGAAGACTATCAAGCTACTGATCTTGCAGGTAAAGCTGCTGTATTTGTTACTAAAGTTAACGAAGTTAAAGCTAAAGAAGTTCCTGCTTTGGATGATGAGTTGGCTAAAGATCTTGACGATGAAGTTGAAACTCTTGATGAGTTGAAAGCTAAATACCGTAAAGAACTTGAAGCAGCTAAAGAAATCGCATATGATGACGCTGTTGAAGGTGCTGCACTTGATTTGGCTGTTGAAAACGCTGAAATCGTTGAATTGCCAGCAGAAATGGTTGAAGACGAAGTTCACCGTGCTATGAACGAATTCATGGGTAACATGCAACGTCAAGGTATCTCTCCTGAAATGTACTTCCAAATCACTGGTACAACTCAAGAAGATCTTCACAAACAATATGAAGCTGACGCTGACAAACGTGTGAAAACTAACCTTGTTATCGAAGCTGTTGCTGCTGCTGAAGGATTCGACGCTACAGAAGAAGAAATCCAAAAAGAAATCAATGATCTTGCAGCTGAGTACAACATGGAAGTATCACAAGTTTCTGCACTTCTTTCACCTGAAATGCTTAAACACGATATCACTATGAAGAAAGCTGTTGAAGTTATCACAAGCACAGCAAAAGTTAAATAATATGACTAAAATCAAGTTTCTGTTGAGACTTGATTTTTTCTTCTATAAATGCTTTGACTATTGACTCTTTTTAGCGTAAAATAAAAGGTAGCGAAAAATTGATTGCTGAGCTATTTCTGATGGAAACTAGCTTGAGTAAGAATGAAGGAGAACCACTTTGGAACTAGACGTATTTGCTGGACAAGAAAAAAGTGAATTATCAATGATTGAAGTGGCCCGTGCTATCTTAGAAACACGTGGTCGTGATAATGAAATGTATTTCAATGATTTGGTCAATGAAATTCAAAATTACTTAGAAAAATCGGATGCTGATATCCGCAATGCTTTGCCATTCTTTTATTCAGATTTGAATACGGATGGAAGTTTCATTCCACTAGGTGATAACAAATGGGGCTTGCGTTCATGGTATGCAATTGATGAAATCGATGAAGAGGTCATCACATTGGAAGATACTGATGAAAATGCACCAAAACGCAAGAACAAGAAAGTTAATGCCTTCATGGATGGTGATGAAGATGCCATCGATTATAATGACGATGATCCAGAAGACGAAAACTTCACACCTGATTCTGATAGTCTTGAATATGACGACGATAGCGAAGATGATGAGAAAGCCGAAGTGGAATCTTATGACTCTGAGTTGAATGAAATTATTCCAGATGATGATTTGGATGATGTTGAGTTGTCAGAAGAAGATGATGACGATGACTATGAGGATGAGTCAAGCGACTAAGTTTTCATTGACAAATGGTCTTGGATAGTTTAGACTATTTATCGGGCACCTCTTTTGAAGAGGTCATGATTAAGGCTCCCAGAGTGAAACTCTTGGGGGTCATTTTTGTTTTTAGTCATTTACTAGACTTGTCTAAGGTGAGGTACTTTGTACCGCTCCCATCAGGTACTAGGAAAGGGCTGTCGTGATTATCTGAGTGGGTAATCAATCTACTATCTGTAGTTGTTTTGAATAATATTATAAGGAGTTAACATGACAAAATATATTTTCGTCACTGGTGGTGTGGTATCTTCAATTGGTAAAGGGATTGTAGCTGCAAGTCTTGGACGTTTGCTTAAGAATCGTGGTCTTAAGGTTACGATTCAAAAATTCGATCCTTACATCAATATTGACCCAGGGACAATGAGTCCTTACCAACACGGTGAAGTTTATGTTACTGATGATGGTGCTGAAACTGACCTTGACCTTGGTCACTACGAACGTTTTATTGATATCAATCTTAATAAATACTCTAACGTGACTACTGGTAAGATTTATAGCGAAGTTTTGCGTAAGGAACGTAAAGGGGAGTATCTTGGTGCGACTGTTCAGGTGATTCCGCATATCACAGATGCTTTGAAAGACAAGATTAAGCGTGCAGCGACAACGACTGATTCAGATGTCATTATCACTGAAGTTGGTGGTACGGTTGGGGATATTGAAAGTCTCCCATTCCTTGAAGCACTTCGTCAAATGAAGGCTGATGTTGGTTCTGACAACGTTATGTATATCCACACAACGCTTCTTCCTTATTTGAAGGCTGCTGGTGAAATGAAGACAAAACCAACGCAACACTCTGTTAAGGAATTGCGTGGTTTGGGTATCCAACCAAATATGTTGGTTATTCGTACAGAACAACCTGCTGGTCAAGGAATCAAGAATAAATTGGCTCAGTTCTGTGATGTTGCACCTGAGGCTGTTATCGAATCACTCGACGTGGAACATATCTATCAAGTGCCACTTAATATGCAGGCTCAAGGTATGGATCAAATCGTTTGTGATCATTTGAAACTGGATGCTCCAGCTGCAGATATGACAGAATGGTCTGCTATGGTTGATAAGGTGCTTAATCTTAAGAAAACAACGAAGATTGCTCTTGTTGGTAAGTACGTAGAGCTTCACGATGCCTACTTGTCAGTGGTTGAGGCACTTAAACACTCTGGTTTGGCAAATGATACTGCCATTGATATTGACTGGGTCAATGCTAATGATTTGACCGCTGAAAATGTTGCCTCTCGTTTGGCTGATGCTGATGGAATCATCGTGCCTGGTGGTTTCGGTCAACGTGGTACGGAAGGTAAGATTCAAGCTATTCGTTATGCACGTGAAAATGATGTGCCAATGTTGGGTGTCTGTCTTGGTATGCAATTGACATGTATTGAGTTTGCTCGTCATGTTCTTCACTTGGATGGCGCTAATTCAGCTGAGCTTGATCCAAACACAAAATATCCAATTATCGATATTATGCGTGATCAAATTGACATTGAAGACATGGGTGGTACTCTTCGTCTTGGTCTTTACCCATGTAAGTTGAAACCAGGTTCTAAGGCAGCTGCAGCTTATGGCAACCAAGAAGTTGTTCAACGTCGTCACCGTCACCGTTATGAATTTAATACTAAGTTCCGTGAACAGTTTGAGGCTGAGGGCTTTGTATTCTCAGGTGTGTCACCAGATAATCGTTTGATGGAAGTTGTAGAACTCCCAGACAAGAAATTCTTTGTGGCAGCGCAATACCACCCAGAATACCATAGCCGTCCAAACCATGCTGAGGAACTTTACACCGCCTTTGTGACAGCAGCGGTTGAAAATGCTAAATAATAAACTAGGACAGAGTGGGACAGCCTACTCTGTTTTTTATTGGCTCCTTTTATGCTAAAATAAAGGGAATAATAAGAAAGAACGAGGAAAACAAATGGCTAAATTCGGCTTTTTGTCAGTATTAGAAGAAGAATTGGATAAGCACCTGGACTATGATTTTGCGATGGACTGGGATAAAAAGAATCACGCTGTGGAAGTAACCTTTATCCTAGAAGCGCAAAACAGTAGCAATGTGGAGACTATTGATGATAAGGGTGAAGTATCTGATGAAGATGTTATTTTTGAAGACTACGTGCTCTTTTACAATCCAGCAAAATCACGTTTTGATGAAGAGGATTACCTAGTGACAATCCCATATGAACCTAAGAAAGGTCTATCTCGTGAGTTTTTGGCCTATTTTGCGGAGACCTTGAATGAGGTGGCGACAGAAGGATTGAGTGACTTGATGGATTTTCTATCTGATGATGGACCTGAGGAATTCGGTTTGGTTTGGGACAAAGATGCTTTTGAAAAAGGGAAAGCTCAACTTGAAGAGAAGGAATTTTTTGCTTATCCAAGGTATTAAAGGGAGCGAAAAAGGATGGATGCTTATTTAAAAAATCAGTTTGATTTTACAGGTGTTAAGGCTACCTTACTCGTAGAGCAAAGTATTTTGGTCATTCTCAGAGATAATAAACCAGATATTCCTTGGCCAAATACATGGGAATTGCCAGGTGGTGGAAGAGAAGGTCAAGAAACGCCTCTTGAATGTCTTCAACGTGAGGTCTGGGAGGAGCTGGGCTTGACTTTGACAGAGGAATCGATTATTTGGTCGAAAATCTATCCTAGTATGTTGGATAAAGATAGGTCAGCTGTCTTTGTGGTTGGCCGAATTAGCCAAGAGCAGTATCGTGAGATTCGTTTTGGTGACGAGGGGCAGGAATTTAAACTAATGCCTGTAGAGGATTTTATAAAAGCAGAAGGTGTCATTCCCCAGTTGCAGGAACGCTTTAAAGACTATTTATCAGAAAAGGAAGAAAATAATATATGGACAAATGGCAAGAACTAACGATTGAGGTTAATCGTGAGGTCGAAGAGGCGGCTTCTAATATTTTAATTGAATCTGGTAGTCAAGGTGTGGCTATTGATGATAGTGCAGATTATTTGGAAAATGCGGACCGTTTTGGTGAGCTTTATCCTGAGGTTGAACAGGTTGAGACGGTTAAAATTACGGCTTATTATCCGGAGTCAGCAGATATCGAAGCTATTACTAAGCAGGTTAATGAGCGTTTGGCTGAGTTGACGGATTTGGGTCTTGAAACTGGAGATATTCACTTGGCTACTCAAGAATTGGTTGAAGAAGACTGGGCTGAGAATTGGAAGAAGTACTATGAACCAGCTCGCATTACCCACGATTTGACTATCGTACCGTCATGGACGGATTATGAGGCATCAGTAGGTGAGAAGATTATCAAGCTAGATCCTGGCATGGCCTTTGGAACCGGAACACACCCAACGACTAAGATGAGTCTTTTTGCACTCGAACAGGTGCTTCGTGGTGGCGAGACGGTGATTGATGTGGGAACTGGTTCGGGTGTCCTCTCGATTGCTAGTTCTCTTCTTGGAGCTAAGGAAATCTATGCCTATGACCTTGACGATGTGGCGGTTCGAGTGGCACAGGAAAACATTGATATGAATCCTGGCATGGAAAATATCCACGTTGCTGCAGGTGACCTTTTGAAGGGTGTAACTCAAGAAGCTGATGTTATCGTGGCTAATATTTTGGCGGATATTCTAATCCATCTGACGGAAGATGCCTACCGTTTGGTTAAGGATGAAGGTTATTTGATTATGTCAGGGATTATCTCTGAAAAATGGGATATGGTGCGTGCATCGGCTGAGAAAGCAGGTTTCTTCCTAGAAACTCACATGGTTCAGGGAGAGTGGAATGCTTGTGTCTTCAAGAAGACAGATGATATTTCAGGTGTGATCGGAGGCTAAATGCAACAGTATTTTATAAAGGGGCAAGTTGAAAATCCAGTAATCATCAAAGACAAGGATACTGTGAAGCATATGTTTAACGTTATGCGTTTAACAGAGGATGATCAGGTTGTCTTGGTTTTTGAAGACGGTATCAAGCGTCTTGCACGTGTGACTGATCGTGAGAATCATGTCTTTGAAGTGATTGAAGACTTAAATGATAATGTTGAGATGCCTGTATCTGTAACCATTGCCTCTGGCTTTCCCAAGGGAGATAAGCTAGAGTTGGTGACACAAAAGGCAACAGAGCTTGGAGCTCAGGCTATTTGGTCCTTCCCTGCCGACTGGTCTGTGGTCAAGTGGGATGGTAAGAAGCTTGCCAAGAAGGAAGATAAGCTTGCCAAGATTGCTCTGGGAGCTGCAGAACAATCCAAGCGTAATCGTGTTCCAGAAGTTAGATTGTTCGAGAAGAAGGGAGAATTTCTATCAGAATTAGATAATTTTGATAAGATTTTTATCGCCTATGAGGAAACAGCAAAAGCAGGGGAGTTGGCTACTTTAGCTCGTGAGTTGGCTCAGGTAGAGAATGGTCAGAAAATTCTCTTTATCTTTGGACCAGAAGGTGGTATTTCTCCGTCTGAGATTGATGCATTTGAAGAAGCTGGTGGCGTTAAAATTGGCCTTGGACCGCGTATTATGCGGACGGAAACGGCTCCTCTCTACGCTTTGAGTAGTGTGAGTTATGCCCTAGAATTGAATAAATAAGAGAAAGTTGGCCTTGTTCCAACTTTTTCGTATTTGACACTTTTAAGCTAAGATTGAATCTTGTCATTGGTTTTGTATGACGAATAGAGCATTTCTAAAAAAGTTGATAATCTTATTTAGGTTTAATATAATTGTATTATCTTTATAAAAGGGGAAGATTTTTAATGAAAACGAATCGTTATGTGACTCAATCCGCTGTGGTTTTGGGCCTCTTTGCTCTCTTGACTGTGCCACAAGTCGTAGGGCAAGCCGATGAAGCAACGGCACCTGTATCAACTACTTCTACGGAAACTGTGGCAGATAGTGGTGCATCAGTAGTATCAGGACAAGGAACTTCTGGGACAGCTGTTCAAGGAGGAACAGAGACTGTCTCTGCTACACCAACAACAGTAGCGACAAATGCGTCTACAGAGCCATCAGCTAATACCTCAACGACCCAAGCAAGTCAAGAAGCCAGTGCTGTTTTGACGAATGCCAATCAGGTGACACCAGCAGTGCCAGTACAGGCTGAAACTGTTACAGAGCCTGCTCATGAGGGGCAGACCGTTGATATGCAGATTTTGTCAACAACAGACCTTCATACCAACTTGGTTAACTATGATTATTATCAAGATAAGCCGTCTCAAACAGTTGGTTTGTCTAAAACGGCTGTCCTTATCAAAAAAGCCCGTGAAACCAATCCCAATACGGTTTTAGTGGACAGTGGGGATACGATTCAGGGAACTCCTTTTGGGACTTATAAGGCTTTGGTTGATCCTGTTGCCCAAGGTGAGACTCACCCTATGTACAAGGCTTTCGAGATGCTTGGGTATGACGCCGAAACGCTTGGAAACCACGAGTTTAACTATGGTCTAGAATTTTTGGATCGTATGGTTAAGGCTGCTAAGATTAACATTATCAATGCCAATGTGCGTAATGCTCAGACTGGTGATTACTATTACAATCCTTATAAGATTGTTAACAAGACCTTTACCGATACGGACGGCAAACAGGTAACGCTAAAAATCGGTATTACTGGTGTCCTTCCAACACAGATTTTGGTTTGGGATAAGGCCAATCTTGAAGGTAAGGTAACTGTTGACGATCCAATGGAGGCTGTTAAGGCTATCGTTCCTAAGATGAAGGCTGCAGGAGCTGACTTTATCCTTGTTGCTGCTCACTCTGGTATTGGTGACAATGAATACACTAAGAATGAGGAAAATGAAGGTTACCAAATTGCTGGTATCGAAGGTGTTGATGCTGTTGCGACAGGGCATTCTCATGCGGATTTCCCAAATGGAGATGGTACAAGTTTTTATGCGAAATACCCTGGTGTAGATGATGTCAATGGTCTCATCAATGGAAAACCTGTGGTTATGGCTGGTAAATTCGGAGATCATCTAGGCATCATGGATGTCAAATTGACTTACACGGATGGTAAATGGAAAGTTGTTAACAGTAAGGCCAAGCTTGAAAAGATTGATACTAAGTCAGATGTTGCGGACAAGGACTTAATTAATATGGCTGCCCATGACCATAATGGAACAATCAACTATGTTCGTAAGGAAGTTGGTGAGACTACTGCACCAATTACTAGCTATTTTGCTCAGGTTCAGGACGATCCATCTATTCAAATCGTTAATAATGCACAACTATGGTATGCTAAAAAACAAGTAGCTGGAACAGCAGATGAGAATCTTCCACTCCTCTCAGCTGCAGCACCTTTCAAGGCAGGGACTCGTGGGGATGCGACCTACTATACTGATATTCCAGCTGGGCCATTGGCCATTAAGAACGTCGCAGACCTCTACCTCTACGACAATGTTACTGCCCTACTCAAAGTGACTGGGGCACAAATTAAAGAATGGTTGGAAATGTCTGCAGGGCAGTTTAATCAAATTGATCCTAATAGCAAAGAACCCCAACAACTCATTAACAGTAGCTATCGCTCATACAATTACGATGTGATTGATGGGTTGACTTATAAATTCGATTTGACACAACCTAACAAATACGATCGCGAAGGTAAGTTGGTTAACCCAGACGCTAGCCGTGTTCGTGACTTGGCTTATCAAGGGAAACCTATTGATTTGAATCAGACTTTCCTTGTCGTGACTAACAACTATCGTGCGACTGGTAACTTCCCTGGTGTTAAAGATGCTGCCGAAAAACGCCTCCTCAATCTTGAGAATCGTCAGGCCATCATTGATTATATCGTTAGCGAGAAGACAATTAACCCAACTGCCGATGGAAATTGGAGTTTCGTCCCTAATATTACGAATGCAGATATCCGTTTTGCTTCATCTGACAATGCGCGTGCCCACCTTGCTGGTCAGGATGCCATTAGTTATGTAGGACCATCAACACAAGCCGGATTTGCAGAGTACCGCTTGATTGTTAAGGAAAAGGCAAATCAAGTTGAGGATACGACTAAGAAAGAATCTGAGAAGTCACCAAAAGGTTCTGAGACAGCGGATCAAACTAAGCGTGAGACACCAAAAGCTACTGTAGGTGCTAGCGTGGCTAAACCTGCCCCAGCTATCCAATTGTCAAATGCTCAAGTCGTTATCTTGCCTCAAGCTCAAGTACAAGAAGCCCAAGGTTCAAGTTCAGTTAAGGCCTTGCCAAACACTGGTTCAGACGAATCTGTGTCAGCAACTTTAGCTGGTCTGGTTCTTATGACCTTGGCTGGATTCTTTGGAATCAAAAAACACGAAAAAAATTAAGCAAAGGAAAAAGCCCCTATCAGGGCTTTTTTGCTCTAGTTTTAGCGTTGGTTAAAGTTCTTTTGTGCTTCTAGGATAATAGGTGCCAGACGTTCTATATCGGACTGTGTACCGCGTAGCTCGAAGTCTCCCAACATTGGGAAACCAAAACGTTGACTGTACTGTTTGGCGGTTAGGCAGTACTGGTTATTGAAGTTACGGTTACCAGAACCGATGATACCAAAGCAACGTTTGTGATTATCATGGGCTGCGATAAAGTCCCCCAGTGGATTGGTTAGGATCTCAACATCCCCATTGTCAACGCCATTTCCTCCTTCAAGGTAGGTTGGTAAGAGTGCGACAAAGGGTTCATCTACTTGGAAGGTTTCATGATTAAGCTCTTTAATATTGATTTGGCGACATTCAATCCCGTGGTTGAGGGATAGATAGTCAGACATACGTTTGACAAAGCTTTGGGTATTGCCGCTTAGACTAATATAAACGAGGGTAAGTTGAGACATAAGCGTCCTCTTTCTATCTATATCTTGTGTTTGTTCAATCATTCTAACACAAGATATTGTGCTTTTCAAGTAAGCTCCTTGCGCTTAAGAATTGCCTATCTAGCTCTTTTTCTTTACTTGTAAAAGTGATAAAATAAAGGTTATTAAAAGAAGCGAAGGAAGAAACCATGGCTAAAGATAAAAATGTAACAGGAGAAGAAATTTTAGACATTTGCTCGGCCTATATGTCAGCAGATGATTTGAAATTAGTTGAAAAAGCCTGGCATTATGCGACAGATGCTCATAGTGGGCAATCTCGTCAGTCAGGAGAACCTTATATTATTCACCCTATTCAAGTGGCAGGTATCCTGGCAGATCTCCATCTTGATGCAGTGACAGTAGCCTGTGGTTTCTTACACGATGTCGTTGAAGACACCGAAAAAACGCTTGATGATTTGGAAGCGGATTTTGGTACGGATGTACGAAATATCGTGGACGGTGTTACTAAGCTTGGTAAAGTTGAGTACAAGTCCCACGAGGAGCAGTTGGCTGAAAATCACCGTAAGATGCTTATGGCCATGTCTAAGGATATCCGTGTCATCTTGGTTAAATTGGCCGACCGTTTGCACAATATGCGTACCCTTAAGCATCTTCGTAAGGATAAGCAAGAGCGCATTTCTCGCGAAACTATGGAAATCTATGCTCCTTTGGCCCACCGTTTAGGTATTAGCCGTATCAAATGGGAACTGGAAGATATGGCCTTCCGTTACCTTAATGAGGTGGAATTCTACAAGATTTCTCACATGATGAAGGAAAAACGTCGTGAGCGTGAGGAACTTGTGGACGAGATTGTCGATAAAATTAAGACCTACACAGCTGAACAAGGACTTGTTGGTGATGTGTATGGTCGTCCAAAGCATATCTACTCTATTTACCGTAAGATGCGCGACAAGAAAAAGCGCTTTGATCAAATCTATGATTTGATTGCCATCCGTTGTGTTATGGAGACGCACAGTGATGTTTACGCCATGTTGGGATACATCCATGAACTCTGGCGTCCGATGCCTGGCCGTTTTAAAGACTATATTGCCAATCCTAAATCCAATGGTTACCAGTCTATCCATACAACGGTTTATGGACCAAAAGGGCCTATTGAAATCCAAATCCGTACCAAGGAAATGCACCAAGTTGCCGAATACGGGGTTGCAGCTCACTGGGCTTACAAGAAAGGTATCAAGGGCAAGGTAGATTCGAAAGAGTCTGCTTTGGGAATGAACTGGATTAAAGATCTTGTTGAACTTCAAGACGCCTCAAATGGTGATGCTATGGGGTTTGTTGACTCTGTTAAAGAGGATATCTTCTCGGAGCGTATTTATGTCTTTACGCCAAATGGTGCTGTTCAGGAACTGCCTAAAGATTCAGGACCTATTGACTTTGCCTATGCCATCCATACCCAAGTTGGTGAGAAGGCCACAGGTGCTAAGGTTAATGGCCGTATGGTGCCCTTGACAGCCAAACTCAAGACAGGTGATGTGGTTGAGATTGTAACTAATGCCAATTCCTTTGGTCCTAGCCGTGACTGGATTAAGATGGTCAAGACCACCAAGGCCAGAAATAAAATTCGTCAATTCTTTAAAAATCAGGACAAGGAAGCCTCTATCACCAAGGGTCGTGAGCTTTTGATTGCCTACTTCCAAGAGCATGGCTATATTGCCAATAAGTACCTAGACAAGAAACATATTGAGGAAATTCTCCCTCGTATGAGTGTGCGTAGTGAAGAAGCTCTTTATGCCGCTGTTGGTTTTGGTGAAATTAGTGCTGCTGCTGTTTTCAATCGTTTGACGGAAAAAGAACGCCGTGAGGAAGAGCGTGCGAAGGCAAAAGCTGAAGCTGAAGAGCTAATGAACGGTGGCGAAGTTAAGACTGAGAAGAAAGAAGTTCTTAAGGTTAAGAGTGAAAATGGCGTCATCATTCAAGGTGCTTCAGGCCTCCTCATGCGTATCGCTAAGTGCTGTAACCCAGTACCTGGAGATGAGATTGAAGGATATATCACCAAGGGCCGTGGAATTGCAATTCACCGTTCCGATTGTAATAATATCAAGAGTCAAGAAGGTTATGAGCAACGTTTAATCGAAGTGGAGTGGGATGAACGTAATGCCAATAAATCTTATTTGGCAGAGATTGATATCTATGGTCTTAACCGTTCTGGTCTGTTGAATGATGTTCTTCAAATCTTGTCAAATACGACCAAGAGCATTGCTACGGTTAATGCACAACCGACTAAGGACATGAAGTTTGCCAATATTCACGTTAGCTTTGAAATTGCAAACCTTATTGAATTGACTGGTCTTGTGGATAAGATTAAAATTATTCCTGACGTTTACAGTGTTAAACGTACGAATGGGTAAGGAGTTACTGCGATGAAGATTGTAATTCAGCGCGTGCAAAGTGCCTCTGTAGTTATTGAGGATTCTACGGTTGGCGCTATTAAGCAGGGGCTCTTACTATTGGTCGGAGTTGGTCCCGAGGACACCAAAGAGGACCTAGAGTATGCAGTTCGTAAGATTGTCAATATGCGTATTTTTTCAGATGAAGATGGCAAGATGAATCTTTCTGTTAAGGATGTTGGTGGCCAGATTTTGTCGATTTCTCAGTTTACGCTTTTTGCAGATACGAAAAAAGGGAATCGACCGGCATTTACAGGTGCTGCAAAGCCTGACATGGCTAGCCAGTTCTATGACGATTTCAACCAATCCTTGTCAACTCATGTTCCTGTAGAAAGAGGACGCTTTGGCGCAGATATGCAGGTTAGTTTGGTCAATGACGGACCTGTGACCATTATTTTAGATACCAAAAATCGATAAACAAACCATTTCTCGCCTTGTGTGAGAGGTGGTTTTTTATTCTCATCGCAGGAACTATTTAGGTGATGGATTTTCATTATTTGGGATTTATTTTTTTATTTTAAGTAGACTGAATCAAGTGAATATTTAATGAAATTAGAAAATGTTGCTCTCAAATTTCTGAAAAAACCTGACCATTCATGATGAAAAAATTACCGTTTACGAGGATTACCGGAAATTCCCTTGTCTTACAAAAAAGATTAAGTTAACATTAGTTTCATAAGAAACACCAAGCGATTTTTATGAAACTAAAAATAACTCGAGTTTACAGCATGCAAATACAAATAGTGATAATTTGAAACGCCGAGGTGATTTAAACTTTTTTAGAGGGATAGAGAGATATGTCAAAGAAAGTAGCGTCAACTAAATTATTATCAGGTTTGTTTGTAGCCGGTGGTGCCCTAGGGATGAATCAGGTTGCCAAGGCAGATAACGTGGTCAGTTCAGAAGCAACAAAACCAGTTATTACAACTGAAGCAGATAACTTGGTGGTGGTACCAACTGAGGCCGTTGCTCCAGTAGCGACAACAGAAATAGGTCCATCAACTGCTACTGTTGCGACAGATACTGCAACAACAGCGACAGCTTCTACAATCTTTTCACAAGCTGTGCCAGCAGAAAGTGCTAGCTCAGAAACGCTTGTAGCCAGTGAAGCACTAGCTCCTGAGTCAGCTGCTGTGGAAACCATCACATCATCATCTGATAATGCTACTGAAGCAGGACGCCATTCAACTGCTCAAGTAACACCAGTTACAGAAGTGACAGAGCAAAACTTGAATGGTGATGCCTACTTGACAGATCCAGAAACAACAAAAGCAGCTTATAGCAAGACAGATGGTGATATTAATTATTCCGTTGTTGTGTCTAATCCAACAGCAGAAACTAAGACGATGACTGTCAACTTGACACTTCAACATGCTTCAGAAATTATCGGTCAAGATAACGTTGACCTTACGCTAGCGGCAGGAGCTTCAGCCAAGGTTTCAAACTTGACAGTAGCGTCAGAGTGGTTGACAAACAATACAGGTTACTTGGTGACAATCAGTGTCAACGATAAATCAGGCAATGTCTTGTCAAGCAAGCGCGCTGGCTTGTCTGTTGAAGATGATTGGACAGTTTTCCCACGTTACGGTATCGTAGCAGGTTCACCAACTGATCAAAACAGTATTCTTGTTAAAAATCTTGAAGCCTACCGTAAAGAGCTTGAGCTCATGAAGTCTATGAATATCAACTCATATTTCTTCTATGATGCTTATAATGAAGCTACAGATCCTTTCCCAGAAGGTGTCGATAGCTTTGTTCAAAAATGGAATACCTGGAGTCACACTCAGGTTGACACTAAGGCTGTTAAAGAATTGGTTGATCAAGTTCATAAGTCAGGTGCTGTTGCCATGCTTTATAACATGATTTCAGCAGATTCAAATCCAAAGAATCCGGCCCTTCCACTTGCTGCTTTGGCTTATAACTTCTACGATAGCTTTGGTAAGAAGGGTGAACCGATGACTTACACTATCGGTGATAACCCAACTCAAGTTTACTATGATCCGGCGAATCCAGATTGGCAAAAATACATCGCAGGTGTCATGAAATCAGCTATGGATCGTATGGGATTCGATGGTTGGCAAGGTGATACAATTGGTGACAACCGTGTGACTGATTATGAGCACCGTAACAGCACAGACGAGGCTGACTCACACATGATGTCTGATTCATATGCGTCATTTATTAATGCCATGAAGGACCTCATCGGTGAAAAGTACTACATCACAATCAATGATGTTAATGGTGGTAATGATGATAAACTAGCCAAGGCACGTCAAGATGTTGTTTATAATGAGCTTTGGACAAACGGTGGTTCAGTTATTCCAGGACGTATGCAGGTTGCCTATGGTGATTTGAAAGCACGTATCGATATGGTACGCAATAAAACTGGTAAATCACTTATCGTTGGTGCCTACATGGAAGAACCAGGGATTGATTATACTGTTCCTGGCGGAAAAGCAACTAACGGTGCTGGTAAAGATGCCCTTGCTGGTAAACCATTGCAAGCTGATGCGACTCTTCTCGTAGATGCGACAGTAGCTGCAGCAGGTGGTTATCACATGTCCATTGCAGCCCTTGCAAATGCTAATGCGGCCCTTAACGTCCTTCAAAGTGCCTATTACCCAACGCAATATCTCAGTGTGGCTAAAGACACTATTCGTAAGCTTTACAATTACCAACAGTTTATCACTGCTTATGAAAATCTTCTCCGCGGTGAGGGTGTGACAAACAGCACTCAGGCTGTATCTACAAAGAATGCTTCTGGTGAAATCCTTTCTAAAGATGCTCTTGGTGTGACAGGAGATCAAGTTTGGACATTTGCTAAATCAGGAAAAGGTTTCTCAACTGTTCAAATGATTAATATGATGGGCATCAATGCGGGCTGGCATAATGAAGAGGGTTATGCGGACAATAAAACACCGGACGCACAAGAAAATCTCACAGTTCGTCTTAGCCTAGCAGGTAAAACAGCCCAAGAAGCAGCTAAAATTGCTGATCAAGTCTATGTGACGTCACCGGATGATTGGGCAACTTCAAGCATGAAGAAGGCACAAGCAAGCCTTGAAACAGATGAAAATGGTCAACCAGTGCTTGTCATTTCAGTTCCTAAACTAACTCTTTGGAACATGCTTTATATCAAGGAAGACACAACAGCAACACCGGTAGAACCAGTTACTAACCAAGCTGGTAAGAAAGTAGATAATACCGTAACATCTGAAGCAAGCTCAGAAACAGCTAAATCAGAAAATACAACAGTAAATAAAGGTTCAGAGGCTCCAACTGATACGAAACCATCTGTTGAAGCTCCTAAACTAGATGAAACAACTAAACCAGCACCATCAGTTGACGAGTTAGTAAACTCAGCAGCTGTTCCAGTGGCGATAGCTGTGTCAGAGACCGCACATGATAAGAAAGATGACAACTCAGTATCTAATACGGATCAAGGTACAGTAGCATCAGATTCAATCACTACACCAGCTTCAGAGGCTGCAAGCACAGCTGCCTCAACAGTCTCATCAGAAGTATCAGAAAGTGTAACAGTATCATCGGAAGCATCAGAAACTGAAAATAGTTCAGAAGCATCAACTTCAGAGTCAGCAACTCCAACGACGACAGCAATTTCAGAATCACATGCAGTAGTTGAACCAGTGGCTTCTTTGACAGAATCAGAGAGTCAGGCAAGCACTAGCCTTGTTTCAGAAACTACAAGCACAATTGTCTCAGTTGCTCCGTCAGAAGTATCAGAAAGCACAACAGTATCATCGAAGGTCTCAGAAACTGATATTATCTCAGAAGCATCAACTTCAGAGACTTCAGCATCTGAATCAGAGAATTCAATCAGCACAGTCGTTTCAGAATCAGAAAGTCAAGTGAGCACTTCAGAAGTGACTTCGGCGATTTCAGAAACAGTAAGCACATCAGAGGAAGTCATCCTTGATGGACTATCAGAAAACATCAATAGTTGGAATAGACTCTCTGTAGCTCCTCGCGTCTCAGAAACCTTACCAAGTACTTCTGAAACGATTACAGAAGCAGCATCACTCTTTAGCAACTATGCAAGATATTCAGAAACAGCAAGCTCAGAATCTCACTCTATGGTAGCAGCTTCTTCAGAAGTTTCTATTGAAAAATTAGCAGTATCTATCTTGAAAGATACTGAGGGAGGCTTGTATGATGCAACAACAATCAGAAATATTGTTGAGATGATTGATAGCATTACAACAAATGTCAGCTATACTCGCAGTAGCCGTCAAGACCTTGTCAATACAGCTTCGTCAGATAACACTTACAATGGTAGTCAAGATCTTAACCTTGCAAGTAAGACAACGACGCAAGCAGGTGAAAAAGGAACAACTGAAGATCTTAAGGCTACAATTGCTAAAACAGCAAAATCTCACAAGTGGGGAGAACATGCTGTAGCTATCCTTACAGCTATTGTCCTTGCAGGTGCGGCAACCCTTGCAGCTCTTCGTAACTTCTTGATGTCAAAAAAAGTTGATAAATAATAAGTAGAACTCTTTGTGTAAACAAGGAGTTTTCTTTATACTGGCTGCTATTTTTTCTGAAAATTGTGATACAATAGAAATAGTTTGAATATTGTGTCAAAGGAGAGCCAATGATTACTGCAAATGATATCGTAAAGGCTAATGAAGTCTTAAAAAACGTGGTGGAACGCACGCCACTAGATTTTGATCGCTACTTATCTGAAAAATACGGGGCGACTATTTATATTAAAAAAGAAAATATGCAAAAGGTACGCTCTTTCAAATTGCGTGGAGCTTACTATGCTATCCATCAATTGAGTGATGAGGATAAGGCGCGTGGTGTGGTTTGTGCATCAGCCGGAAACCATGCTCAAGGGGTTGCCTACACTTGTAACGAGATGAAGATTCCGGCAACCATCTTTATGCCAGTAACAACGCCTCTCCAAAAAATTGGTCAAGTCCGTTTCTTTGGTGGCAAGTTTGTAACAATCAAATTGGTGGGAGATACCTTTGATGCTTCTGCTCAAGCAGCGCAGGAATATACCAAGTCTGAAGGGATGACTTTCATTGATCCATTCGACGATTATAATGTCCAAGCGGGGCAAGGAACTGTTGCTTATGAAATTTATGAGCAGGCTCAAGAGGAAGGTGTTTCCTTTGATAGTATCTTAGTTCCAGTCGGAGGCGGTGGCCTTATCTCTGGTGTAGCTACCTATATCAAGGATGTGGCACCATCTATGGAGGTTATTGGTGTTGAGGCTAGTGGTGCTCGTAGTATGCGTGCTGCCTTTGACCGTGGTTATCCTGTAAAACTCGAAGAAATTGATAAGTTTGCGGACGGGATTGCTGTTCAAAAGGTAGGTGCCAAGACCTATGAAGTCGCACGTAAATACGTTGACCGCCTCTTGGGAGTTGATGAAGGATTGATTTCAGAAACCCTAATTGATATGTACTCTAAGGTTGGTACCATTGCAGAACCCGCAGGTGCGGCATCAGTGGCAGCTTTGGAAGTGCTTAAAGATGAGATTAAAGGAAAAACCATCGTCTGCATCATTTCAGGTGGTAACAATGACATCAACCGTATGCCAGAGATGGAAGAACGTGCGCTTATCTACGATGGTATCAAGCATTACTTTGTGGTTAACTTCCCACAACGTCCTGGTGCCCTTCGTGAATTTGTAAATGATATCTTGGGACCAAATGATGATATCACTCGTTTTGAGTACATCAAACGTGCTAATAAAGGAAAAGGTCCGGTTCTCATTGGTATAGCTCTTAGTGACAAGAATGACTATGATGGACTTCTCGAGCGTCTTTCGGCCTTTGACCCAAGTTATATCAACCTTCACGGTAACGAAACACTATACAATATGCTTGTCTGAGGACAGGTTCAGATAATGAAAAAAGAATCGACGAACGTCGGTTCTTTTCTACTTTAACTTAGCTATAAAATGTCACTAGGCCTTATCTTCAAACTAAAACCCCAGTATTTCTACTGAGGTTTTCTTTATTCGATAATTAAGAGTCCATCTTTGATGGCGAATGGATTGTCTTTATTGATGCGGTCGTAGAACATGATACCGTTAGTATGGTCGATTTCATGTTGAACAACGATTGAGTTGTAACCACGGAGTTTAACACGTTGCTTTTCGCCTTCTTTGTTGAAGTATTCAACAGTTACACGAGCATGACGAACCACGTAACCAGGAACGTCGCGGTCAACTGAGAGGCATCCTTCGCCATCGCCCAAAGCAGCATCTTGAACAGAATGGGCAACTACTTTAGGGTTGTACATGATTTCTTGAAGGCTATATGCTTCTTTTGGTGGATTACCTTCAGCGTCTTCAGGGTTTGGAACGAGAACAGCGATAATGCGTTTTGAAATATCTAATTGAGGGGCTGCAAGACCGACTCCCCCACGAAGCCCCATTTTTTCGGCAATAACAGGATCTTGTGAGTTACGAAGAAACTGCATCATTTTTTCGCCTAGGATAATGTCTTCGTCTGATAGTGGGAAGGTTACATCTTCAGCGACAGCACGCAAGGTTGGATTTCCTTCGCGAATGATATCATTCATATCAATCATATGGCTGGCGCGGATAATTTTGGTTTGAGCGTCCATTTGTTTACCTCTATTTTCTTTGATTTACTTGTTTATAACTATAGCACAAAAGGGTTGAAAATTAAACCATCAAGGGTTAAAGTGAGGCTTTTTCTAATCGATAAAAGCCAGTTTTTCCAAGGTTTTTTTCTCTAAAATACGATAGGTTTTAAAGGCCTCTTTTTCGATAATTCCCTGGTCGATAAATTGTTTGATGACTCGCTGTACATGACGATAGCTAGTCCCAAAACGGGAAGCTAAAATGGATGGCGATAATTGAAAGATATTCTCTTCTTCACTATTCAAAATATGGGTGGCCAGACGCTCTTTGACAGAGTAGCTCGCATTCGTTGAAGCAGTGATACCTTGCTTATGCAGTGCCCTAGCCAGGTTACGTCCAATTTGGTAGAGAAAAACAGGGTCTTTGAGGAGTTCTTCTTTATTATTTAATGGGAGCTGAACTGCTTGAACCTCTTCTAAAGCAATGACTGATGATCCTGCTGGTTGGTTGGTCATGAGTTCTACATCTCCCAATATCTGAGGCTGATTGAGCGTTTCTAGGATATGTTCTTTACCATTGAAGAGAGAACGAACAATTTTTACCTTTCCTGATAAAATGTAGGTCAGCTCAGTGATAGCTTGCCCTTGGGTACAAATATAATCGTTCTTTTGAAAGGTGACTTTCTGTAATTGGTTGAGGTAGGGGGGTGGAAAGACCTGGTCAAGTTGAGGTCTTATGGTATGATTACGCATACATCTCCTTTTTTAGGACCTAGGTCCTATTTTTTAAAGTCTCCTTAGATTATAATGAAAAAATAACTATTAGACAAGTAAGGAAAGGATGTTCTTATCCCTATATTATGACACGAATTTTAGAAAAAATGAGCCTGCTTGGGCTATCCTTGCTCTTGATTTCGGCCTTTTCGATTTCAACAGCGTTACCACCTATGTTGGACTACTATAGCCCAACCTTTTCTGCCGCGCAAGTGGAGCTTCTAGTATCTGTCCCTTCATTTTCCGTAGTAGCGATGCTCTTGCTTAATTCATTTATTGACAAATGGCTAAGTGATAGACAGCTAATTGTGACTGGATTGCTCTTACTTAGTAGTGCTGGGATTTTTCCTTTTTTTGTACAAGCCTATCCTCTTGTCTTATTGTCACGTATTGCTTTTGGAATGGGGATTGGTCTTATCAATGCTAAGGTGATTGCCATCATCAGTCAACGTTATCAAGGTAAAGAGCGAGTTCAGATGTTAGGTATTCGTGGCTCCATGGAGTTGATTGGTGGAGCTTCTTGTTCTCTTTTAGTTGGACAATTACTGAAAATTCATTGGACCTTTGCCTTCCTTATCTATGGTTTTGGTTTTGTGATTTTGATTATGTATCTCCTTTTTGTGCCAACGATGGAGCAAGTGGAGAAGAAGCAGATTACAAAAAGAAAACAAGTTCTGAACAAAAAAGACCTTGGTATGATTCTTGGCATGGCTCTTTTAGCAGGTTTTGTCATCTGTATCAATTCTTCGATTAGTTTGCGCGTGCCTCTGTTTCAAGTTGCCGGTAAGACTATTGAGAGTGGTCAATCAGCCTTAGTACTGAGTTTAGAGCAGGGAATTGGAATTGTAGCTGGACTGAGCTTCGCCTCGCTTATAGGACATTTTAAAAATCGTCTTTTGACTATAGTGATGTTCTTGTTAGCGGTTTGTCTCTTTGGGATGTCAGTGGCTGGTAACTTACCGATTTTGATTTTATCTTCAGTTGGTGTTGGTTTCTTCTATAGTATTGTTTTGACAATTATCTTTAATCGACTTTCTGAGTCTATTGATAGAAATCTGTTGAACAAGGCGACAGCCTATGTCCTCTTAGGGTGTAACCTAGGGTCAGCTATTTCCCCTTATGTTTTGAAATTATTGGCACTCATATCTCCAAGTTTTAGTTGGATTTTTCTAGCCTATGCTATCGTAAGTTTCCTACTTTTCCTTGGATTTTTTCTGAATGCAAAAATGGTTAAAAAAGTCTAAGCTTCAAAAACTTAATCAGTGAAATCTTGCGATTGACAAAGATTAGTAGATGAGCTAAAATAGAGAGGTCGTAAAGACAAACCAACTCTTTCTTGGTTTTAGGAGAGCCAATCCTAAGACTCGGATGGAGCAAAAAAAGGAGAAAAAACATGGCAATCTCAAAAGAGAAAAAAAATGAAATCATTGCTCAATACGCACGTCACGAAGGTGACACTGGTTCAGTAGAGGTTCAAGTTGCTGTCCTTACTTGGGAAATCAACCACCTTAACGAACACATTAAACAACACAAAAAAGACCACGCTACTTACCGTGGTTTGATGAAAAAAATCGGTCACCGTCGTAACTTGTTGGCATACCTTCGCCGCACAGACGTTAACCGTTACCGTGAGTTGATTAGCTCACTCGGACTTCGTCGTTAATTCAAGATACAAGTGCCTAGGCCTTGTTCAATTGAATACACGAAAATGGAACTGCTCTATGATGGGGCAGTTTTTCTTTTTCACTCGGATTTTACCCGAGTGAAAAACAGCTCTCTAGATATAGAGGGCTGTTTTTTTGTATTCCTCTAAAAATTTTCTGACGATGATTAATCTATCGAACAAAAAAACTCCAAAATTAATTCTGGAAGTTTTTCTATTTTAAAATCTTTTTGATAACTGTTTGAAATTGAGGGAGTTGATGGATAGCAGTTCCGATAAGGATACCTAACATATTTAAGGTGATATCTCCCAAATCAAAGACTCCTAAATGTCCGAAGTACTGAATGGATTCGACGGAGAAAAGGGTAAGGAGACAGAGTAGGAGATTACTCAATCGTGAAGAAAAGAGGAGTCCCAGAGGGATGAACATTAACAGGTTCATGATGGGAACGAAGTGGCTGCCCCAGTATAATTCCCGAGCGAAGGAGAGGGGGTTAAGTGAGAGACCTTGGGTACCAATGTTTTTCAAGAAAAGTAGGTAGAAGAGAGCAAGAAAGTAAATGAAGTAGAGTAGGAGTAGTGTCTGTTTTTTCAGCTTTCTAGTAAGAAGGAGTTTCAAAAAAGCGTAGACAAAGTAACTCAGTAGGACAATAATGACTAGGTTGAGTAAGACTTGAAAGTAGGAGCCATAATGGGCGATGTAATGAACGTACTGTTCGAGATGCCCCCTATAAAACCAATAAGACAAGGCCAGTGAGAGCATTCCTAGTAAGATGTTACTCAATGTTTTTAATGTTTTTGCCACTTTGCTCCTCCATTTGCATATGATGAGTACACATTATATCAAAAAAACGTTTAAAGAAAGTTAAGAAACTGTAACGAAGTTTTGATAGAATAAAAGGATAAGGCAGAATCAAAGACTAAAAAAGGACTTTGAAACAGCAACTCTACTTTTGACTAACAATTTAATGATTTTTGTAAACAGGCTATGAAAGCTTATAAAATAATTAAATTTTAAAAATTAGGAGTCAGCATCTTGTTTCAGGATTATTAAAATGTTATTATATAGTAGTGAATTTTTAACATAAAAAGGAGTTCGTCTTATGAATAAAAAGGTTTTGGCGACAGCCGGAATTGCAGCACTTGCAGTTTCTGCTACAGTTGCTAAAGCTGATGAGGTAACGACAAACGATCAAGCCTCAACAACAGCATCAGTATCATCGACAGCTACACAAGCTGTCCCAACTCAAGCCCAACTCGAAGCGGCTAGAGAAGAAGCCAGCGCTGCAAATCAAGCAGTATCGCAACAAGAGTCAGTTGTTGCTAATCATGAAGCAGCTGCAAACCAGGCTCAAGCAAACCTAGCGACAGCAGATGCTAACTTGCAAAAGGCACAAACAGCAGCCGATGAAGCAAGTCCAGAAACTATTGCTGCCGCTCAAGGTCAAGTAACTACTGCTGAAAATGCAGCTAAGGAAGCTAAGTCAGCAGTCGAAACAGCTCAATCAGCAGAAAAAACTGCTAAAGATGCAGCAGACAAACAGCAAGCTGTCGTTAATACAGATCAAGCTAATGTCAATGCTAAAGCTACTGAAGTGGCTAATGCTCAAAAATCAGTAGATGCCGCTAAAGCAGCTCTTAATGGTTCTAGTGCTTCTGAGGCAGCTTCAAACCAAGCTAAAGCACAATCAGCTTTTGATGCTGCAACAGCAGCTGAGAAAAAAGCTCAAGAAGAATTGGCAGCCGCTCAGGCAGCTGATAAAGAAAAAGCTACTGCTATTTCAGCTAAAGAAGGGCAATTGACTGCAGATCAAAATGCAGCAAACCAAGCTAAAGCAGCTTATGAGACTGCTCAAACAGTAGCTAATGAAAAGGCAGCTGCTCTTGCAGCCGCTGAAGCAGCTAAGAAAAAAGCAGAATCTTCAACAAGTTCAACAGCTAATGTTCGTCAAAAATTCTCAGTGTCACAAGAGTATGTCAATGCTCTTAAGATTCATGAGTCTAAAACAGCGACAGCAGCAGAAAAAGCTCAAGCTGAACAAGTCTTGAAGAACGTTAATAAACGTGATCGTGGTAACAATAGTTATCAAGATAATGAAGCGGATAAAAATGTTAAAATTAGTGATTTGAACAACCTTAGTGAAACTCAAATTACAGATTTGTCATTGTATGCTTCAAGTTTGATTAACCAAATTCGTACAGCCTTTGGTACAACTCAAACATCTGTTTCAAAAGGTAGTGTTCTTGCGGCTGACCGTGTTTCAGATGGTTATGTAGCAGATAACTGGGGTTGGGAAGCTATTACCCATCAACGACATGATAGTGCCGCCCTTGACCGTGCTGGTAAGTCATTTAATAGTGTAAGTATTGGTGAAAACCTTAATACATGGCAAGGTTTGACAGGACCATTTACCCTTAACGACATTAAGAAATATGTCTATGAAGCTATGCTTGACTTCATGTTTAACGGTAATGAGTGGAACCATGCTCGTTCTATCTCTGGACTTACAGCAGATGGTGGTGAGTCTTACATTGGAACAGACATCAGTGTTGTTGCCGGTGCCTTTAACGTTCACGTAAACAATGTCAATAAAAATTCTATCGCTTCTGATAGTAGCTTTGACACAACTAAGATTGCTAACCCATATGAAGGTAACCAATCTCAATCATCTTCAAATGCAAATCTTGCTGCTGCAAAAGCAGCTTATGAAGCTGCTAAGCAAGCTAACGATCAAGCTCAAAGTGATTTGGCTAGCAAGAAAGCGGCTTCTGAGTCAGCAACTCTTAAGCTTAAGAATACTCAGTCAGAACTTGCAGCTCTTAAAGCGACTGCAAGCAAGTTGGCAGCTGCTCAGAATAACCTTTCTGAAAAACAAGCAGCCCTTGCAACTGCTAAATCAGAATTGGAAAAAGCTAATGCTGCAGTTGAAAACCTTAATGCTAACGCACAAGAAAAAGCAGCAGCCCTTAGCAAAGCTAAAGCAACTCTTGATGAAAAACAAGCAGAGCTTCAAACAGCTAAAGATAAACTTGCGACAAGTTCTGCAACCTTGCAACGTTTGACAAATGCCTACAACGCTGCTAAGCAAGATACTGCTAAGAAACAAGTAGCATTGACACAAGCTAACCAAGCTTTGACTGCTGCTAAGAACCGTCTAGCAGCCCTTACAAATGCTTCAGGTAACCTAGCTAAGGCTAAAGCAGAACGTGCAACAGCCTTTGCCAAATTTACTGCGGCGAAAGCAGCTCTTTCAACTGAACGTGCGAAACTTGTTGAATTGTCAGCTAAGCGTGATAAATTAACGAGCGAATACACGACTGTTCAAACAGCCTTCGATAACTACATGAAAGCTAATGCAGACAAAGAGCGTCAAACACAATTGGCTAAAGAGTTCGCTAACATTACATCTAAAGGTCTTACACCAGTACCTGTTTACGATGTAGATGGTAAAGTTATTGCTTTCACAACACAAGAACAAGCAGCTCAAACTGTAGCCCAAGTTCCTGTTAATTATGGTCAAACAAAAGCTGAGAAACAAGCTCCTGTACAAGCAGCAGACAGCTTGCCAGAAACAGGTGAGTCAACTGCAGCAGGATTCAGTCTTGTAGGTCTCTTCATGACACTATTGGCCTTCCTTGGTTTCGTTGACAGACGTACACGTCGTAACTAATCATTATAGACAAAAAAACGGCAACTGCCGTTTTTTTGTATGTCTGAGAATCTAAAAAAGTTAAGGCCGAAACCTTAACTTTTTTGTTTTTAACCCAAGAAACGTTTGAGGAATTCCTTAGTACGTTCTTCTTTAGGATTTTCAAAGATTTGTTCTGGGCTACCTTGTTCAGCAATTACCCCTTTATCCATGAAGATGACACGGTCTGAAACATCACGTGCGAACTCCATTTCATGGGTAACGATAATCATGGTCAAACCAGTTTCAGATAGCTCCTGCATAGTCTTGAGTACTTCCCCTACCATTTCTGGGTCAAGGGCTGAAGTTGGCTCGTCAAAGAGGATGGCTTCTGGATCAACAGAGAGGGCACGAGCGATTGCTACACGTTGTTTTTGTCCCCCTGAAAGTTGCTTTGGTTTAGCTTTCCAGTATTGTTCCCCCATACCAACTTTCTCCAAGTTAGCTTTGGCGATGCTTTCAGCTTCTTTACGGTCACGTTTGAGAACAGTTGTTTGAGCTACGATAGCATTTTCCAAGACATTAAGGTTTTCAAAGAGGTTGAAAGATTGGAAAACCATACCGAGTCTTTCACGATAGGTCGTGAGGTCGTAACCTTTTTCAAGGACGTTGTCCCCGTGATAAAGGATTTCACCGCCGGAAGGTGATTCAAGAAGGTTAATAGAGCGAAGGAAAGTTGATTTCCCTGAACCTGAAGAACCGATAATTGAGATAACCTCACCTTTTTTGACGCTGAGGGAGATATCTTTGAGGACTTCATTTTTTCCATATGATTTTTTGAGGTTTTTGATTTCTAAAATCGTATCAGTCATTAGTGAACCCCTCCTTGTGTGTAAGTATCTTGATCCAAACGGCGTTCTACATAACGCAAGATGCGTGTCACTGTGAAGGTAAGGACAAAGTAGATTGCTGCGATAACAAAGAATGTTTGGAAGTATTGATAAGTTTGGCTTGCGACAGTGTTACCTGCGAAGTAAAGTTCCACAACAGAGATAACGTTCAAAACAGAGGTATCCTTGATATTGATAACGAACTCATTACCAGTAGCTGGCAAGATGTTACGGATAACCTGTGGAAGAACAATCTTACGCATGGTTTGACCGTGGGTAAATCCAAGAGCAGTTGCAGCTTCAAATTGTCCTTTATCTACGGCGAAGATACCACCACGAACGATTTCACTCATGTAGGCTCCGGTGTTGATAGAAACGATGAAGACAGCTGCTAGGGTACGATCAATATTGATACCAAAGGCTTGGGCAGTACCGTAGTAGATAACCATAGATTGTACAATCATTGGCGTACCACGGAAAACTTCGATATAGACATTAAGCACCCAACCGAAGAGTTTTTGGAGCAAGGCTACAAATTTATTAGCAGCCTTAGGAGCTGTGCGGTAAACACCAATCATAAGACCGATGAAAGTACCTACAACTGTACCGATAATTGAGATAAGAAGGGTAATTCCTGTACCACGTAAGAATTGTGGCCAGTTCTTAGCGATGATAGTGCTCATCTGACTAAAGAAGTTTCCTTTTTTAGCCTCATCAGTCTTATCTGCAGGTTGGATGTTAATGATGTGATCCATCAGTTTGACACGTTCCTCTTGGCTGATTCCAGCAAGGACCTTATTGACTTGCTCCATTTGTTGGCTGTCTCCTTTGCGAAGACCGACGGCCAAGGAGACGTCATCGTCTGAAACCTGGAAACCACCATCTTTAAGCGTAATCATCTTATATTTTGAGCTAGCTTCTTCGGCAGTTTTTGCTTCAGGACGCTCTGAAACATAACCATCGATGATACCAGATGCGAGGGCTTGGCGCATAGCCCCGAAATCACCCATAGCGGTTTGTTTGCTGACACCTGGGATTTGATCAATCAAATTATAGAGATAAACCCCTTGTTGAGCTGTGATTTTAGCATCCTTGAAGTCTTTGAGACTCTTAGCGTTGGCATAATCACCGTCTGAGCTGACAACCATGACAGGTTCGCTTCGGTAATAGCTGTCTGAAAAGTCGATTTCTTGACGACGTTCAGCTGTTGGGCTCATACCTGCGATGATCATATCGATTTTGCCGGAAGTGAGGGCAGGAATCAAACCTGTCCAAGCTGTTTTGACTACCAAGGGTTTCTTGCCTTGAGCTTCAGCGATTTTTTTAGCGATTTGCACGTCATAACCGTTGGCATACTGTTTGGTACCTTCGATTGGAACGGCTCCGTTTGAGTTATCGTCCTGCGTCCAGTTGAAAGGTGCATAGGCAGCCTCCATACCCACACGGAGATACTCGTCTGCTTGAGCGCTTGATACTCCGCCAAAAACGAGGAGGAGCGCTGCAAAGCAGGCTATAATAATTTTTTTCATTGAAACAATGTCTCCTATAAAAATGTCATACCTTACTATTTTACAGGAAATTAGGATTAATGACAATAAGTTGGGATTAGAAAAACAATCTCTATATCAAGATTGTCTTCAAATACAAGTTGTAATTTGATATAATGGGAAGGACGATTTGGAGCCTTGATCATTTTTGGTGTGATGAGGCTAGCATTTTAAAACGGAGATAATTATGCAAACGGCACAATTTATTATTGAATTACTAAAAGCAGTCTTTCTTGGGATTGTCGAAGGTATCACTGAGTGGCTACCGATTTCATCTACGGGTCACTTGATTTTGGTGAATGAATTCTTGAACTTGAGACAAAGTAAAGACTTCATCGATATGTTTAATATCGTTATCCAACTTGGTGCTATTCTTGCGGTTATGGTCATTTACTTTAAACGTTTGAATCCCTTCCAACCTGGTAAGACAGCACGTGAAGTGCAATTGACTTGGCAGCTTTGGCTCAAGGTGGTCATTGCCTGTATTCCTTCAGCCTTCTTTGGGCTTCTTTTAGATGACTGGATGGAGGCCCATCTCAGTAATTTCTTTGTAGTAGCTATCATGTTGGTGGTCTACGGGATTGCCTTTATTTGGATTGAGGACCGCAATCGACGTGTAGAGCCTAAGGTAACGGATTTGGCACGTATGTCTTACAAGACGGCTTTCTATATTGGTCTTTTCCAAGTCTTGAGTATTATTCCAGGGACAAGCCGTTCAGGTGCTACTATTCTTGGGGGTATCATCGTTGGTACTAGTCGTAGCGTAGCTGCTGACTTTACCTTCTTCCTTGGTATTCCAACCATGTTTGGTTATAGTGGACTTAAGGCGGTTAAGTATTTCATTGACGGGAATACCTTGACAGGTGGACAAGTGGCTATTCTCTTGGTAGCTAGTGTGACAGCCTTTGTTGTCAGCTTGTTCGTGATTCGCTTCTTGATGAATTACATTAAGAAACATGATTTCACAGTTTTCGGAAAATACCGTATCGTGCTTGGTATTATTGTGCTTCTTTATGGAGCTGTCAAACTTATTTTCGGATAATTACGTTCAAGTAAACTGAAAAAGGACTTCAATTGAAGTCCTTTTTTATCTGGTTTAGAGATTATTTGTGGAGAAGTTTTCCAAAGATAAGGTAAGCTAGCAACCATAGGACCAGTCCGCAAGTCAAGAAGCTAGCTAGGATTTTCAAGAAGTCCACGATATTATGCAAGGGATACCATCCGGACAAACAGAGAATTGGAAGGATGGTAACACACATGATTGAGAAGTGGAGAAGAGATTGCTGTTTGAGCGATAAACGGTTATCGTCGTAAATGGGTGCAGTTGCTAGTATGATGGCGACGATTAGCCCTGTAAGAAAGGTAGATTTGTTTACTTGATATGGTTGCCCCGATAAGTAGAGAAAGAGCGTCAATAAACTCGTTATTCCTCCAGCAATGCTAGCTCGTAGCCACCCTTTTTTATAGGCAGTCATGGTCATCACCTCCATGTATATCTTCACTTTTATTATACTCCAATCTAGGATAGATGACAGGTATAAATGGGGAAATACAAGGTTTTGTTAGTATTAAGAAGTTTTTAGAAATCCTTTCCAAAATAAGACTCAAACTTGCTCAGAAATTGCTATCTCTTGGCTTTTCTAGTATAATGAAATAACTACTCGTGCGAGGTTTTTTACATATGGAAATGAAACAAATAAGCGAGACAACTCTAAAAATCATGATTACCATGGAAGATCTTGAAGAACATGGTATGGAATTGAAGGATTTCTTGATTCCCCAGGAAAAAACAGAGGAATTTTTCTATACTGTCATGGATGAGTTGGACTTGCCTGATAACTTTAAAAATAGTGGGATGCTGAGCTTCCGTGTCACGCCACGCAAGGATCGTGTGGATGTCTTTGTGACTAAATCAGATCTTAAGGAAGACCTTGATTTCAACGATTTGTCAGATATGGATGACTACTCAGGGCTTTCTCCAGAAGAGTTCCTCAAGGCTCTTGAGGGTAACTTTATGGACAAGGGTGACATCGAAGCACACCATAAGCTCGAAGAGCTTGAAAAGACCTTGGAAGAGGTTGATAAGGCTATGACAGAGCCTACCAAGGAAGTGCCCGAAGAAAATATTCGTGAAGACTATACCCATTATGTCTTGGCCTTCTCTGACTTTGATCAAGTGGTGACCTTTACACAAGGCTTGAAGGATGTGCCTGTTGAAGGTTCTGAGCTTTATAAACTTGGGGATGTCTACTATATGACAGTCCTTCTTTACTTGGCTGATGAGCCTGATTATTACGCGAACAATATGTATGCGCGTTTTCTTGAATATGCGAATGTAGCAGACCGAACACGTGCCTACCTACAAGAGCATGCAACAATCTTGATGGAAGAGGACGCCTTACCGGTACTACAAGCAACGAAATGGAGCTAAGACATGCCTTGGACCATTAATTATATATTCGTTTTGATTGGGACCTTTTTGATAGCCATCGTGACGACCCCTTTGGTACGCTCTTTGGCCTTACGTGTCGGAGCTGTTGACAATCCCAATGCAAGACGTATCAATAAAAAGCCAATGCCTAGTGCTGGTGGTCTAGCTATTTTGTTGGCCTTTGTACTAGCGACCTTGGTCTTTATGCCTATGATTATTCATAAGGATATCTGGCATGTTTCCTACATCAGGTACATCTTGCCGGTTGTTGTAGGAGGATCTGTCGTAGCTCTGACTGGCTTCATTGATGATATCTTGGAATTAAAGCCTCTACCTAAGATGCTTGGTATTGTCATTGGAGCTGTCATCGTTTGGGCTTTTACAGACTTCCGATTTGATAGCTTTAAGATTCCATTTGGTGGTCCCATGATTCATTTTGGGCCGGTCTTGACCTTGATTTTAACGGTGTTATGGATTGCGGCCATCACCAATGCCATTAATCTGATTGATGGTTTGGATGGCTTAGTTGGAGGAGTTTCTATCATTTCCCTTATGACTATGGGGGTGATTTCTTATTTCTTCCTCTATGACACTGATATTTTCTTGACCATGACTATCTTTGTCTTGGTGGCTGCCATTGTGGGATTTTTCCCTTACAATTATCATCCAGCGATTATCTATCTAGGTGATACAGGGGCGCTCTTTATTGGCTTTATGATTGGTGTCTTGTCATTGCAAGGGTTGAAAAATGCCACAGCGGTGGCTATTTTGTCACCTGTTATTATCCTTGGAGTGCCTATTGTTGACACAGTGGTGGCTATTGTCCGCCGTAAGTTGTCAGGGCGCCCAGCTATGGAAGCTGACAAGATGCATTTGCATCATCGTCTCCTAGCTATGGGCTTTACTCATCGTGGAGCGGTTCTAGTGGTCTATGCCATCGCTATCCTCTTTTCATTGATTGCCCTCTTGTTAAATGTTTCTAGCCGTCTTGGTGGTATTCTCTTGCTCTTGAGTTTACTTCTGGGAATGGAAATTCTGATTGAAGGGCTTGAGATTTGGGGCGTTGGTCGAACACCTCTCTTCAACCTCCTGAAATTTATCGGAAATAGTGATTATCGCCAAGCAACCCTGTTAAAATGGAAGCAAGGGCGAAAAAATTAAACATTTGAAAAGCCAAGTAATGGCTTTTTTGTTATAATGATTCTAATTAAGGAAAATGGAAGTTCTCTTTTTGTTTTCCAGAAAATAGCAAGACTATTTTCAAAAAAAATAATGCAAATTAGCGAGCGACTGCTCGCTGTATATATGAAAAAGGAGTATACAATGTCTGTACTTGAAATCAAAAATCTTCATGTTTCTGTTGAAGATAAAGAAATCTTGAAGGGTCTTAATTTGACTCTTAAAACTGGTGAGATTGCTGCTATCATGGGTCCTAACGGAACTGGTAAATCTACCCTTTCAGCTGCTATCATGGGTAATCCAAACTATGAAATCACAGAAGGGGACATCCTTTTTGATGGTGAAAGTATCCTTGACTTGGAAGTTGACGAACGTGCACGCCTAGGTCTTTTCCTTGCTATGCAATACCCAGCTGAAATCCCAGGAATCACAAATGCTGAGTTCATCCGTGCGGCTATGAACGCTGGTAAAGAAGATGACGAAAAGATTTCTGTTCTTGATTTCATCACTAAATTGGATGAAAAGATGGAATTGCTTGGTATGCGTGAAGAAATGGCTGAGCGTTACCTTAACGAAGGTTTCTCAGGTGGTGAGAAAAAACGTAACGAAATTCTTCAACTGCTCATGTTGGAACCTAAGTTTGCTCTTCTCGATGAGATTGACTCAGGTCTTGATATCGATGCCCTTAAAGTGGTTTCAAAAGGGGTTAACGCTATGCGTGGCGAAGGCTTTGGTGCCATGATTATCACTCACTACCAACGTCTCTTGAACTACATCACTCCAGATGTCGTACACGTGATGATGGAAGGTAAAGTGGTTCTTTCAGGTGGTCCTGAATTGGCTGCTCGTCTTGAGCAAGAAGGTTATGCGAAAATCGCTGAAGAGCTCGGTTACGAGTACCACGAAGAAGCGTAAGTCTGTTACTCGAAATAACTAGAAAAGGAGTAACCTATGTCAAAAGAATCTATTATCGCTTTTTCACAAGCAAAAGCAGAGCCACTTTGGTTGCAAGACCTTCGTCAAGCAGCCTTTGATAAGCTTGAAAGTTTGGCTCTTCCAAAAATTGAGCGTGTAAAATTTCACCGTTGGAATCTCGGTGATGGAACGATTACTGAAAATGAACCATCAGCAAATGTGCCTGATTTTACAGCGCTTGGAAACAACCCTAAATTGGTCCAAGTAGGAACAAATACTGTACTTGAACAATTGCCAGCTGACTTGATTAGTCAAGGTGTGGTCTTCACAGACCTTACGACTGCTCTTGAGGAAATCCCAGAAGTCGTTGAAGCCTTCTTTGGTAAGGCTGTAGCCTATGACGAGGACAAATTGGCAGCTTATAACTATGCTTATTTCAATAGTGCAGCAGTACTCTATGTACCAGACAATGTTGAAATTGACTTGCCAGTTGAAAGTTATTTTTACCAAGATGGAACTTCAAATGTTCCATTTAACAAACACGTTTTGATTGTGGCTGGTAAAAACAGTAAATTGACTTACCTTGAGCGTTTTGAAACGCTAGGTGAAGCGACTGAAAAAGCTAGTGCCAACATTTCTGTGGAAGTTATTGCTCAAGACGGTGCACAAGTCAAGTTTGCGGCTATTGACCGTTTGGGTGAAAACGTCACAACTTATATTAGTCGTCGTGGTCGTATCGGTCGTGATGCCAGCATTGACTGGGCTCTCGGGATCATGAACGAGGGCAATGTTATTGCTGACTTTGATAGTGACTTGATTGGCAATGGAAGTCATGCCAACCTTAAGGTTATTGGTCTTTCATCAGGTCGTCAGGTTCAAGGGATTGATACTCGTGTGACGAACTATGGTAACAACTCTGTGGGACATATCCTACAACATGGTGTTATTTTGGAACGTGGTACTTTGACTTTCAATGGTATTGGTCACATTGTCAAAGGTGCTAAGGGTGCTGATGCACAACAAGAAAGCCGTGTGCTTATGCTTTCTGACAAGGCACGTTCAGACGCCAACCCAATCCTCTTGATTGACGAAAACGAAGTTACAGCAGGACATGCTGCTTCAATCGGTCAGGTAGATCCAGAGGATATGTATTACCTTATGAGTCGTGGACTTGATCAAGACACTGCAGAACGTTTAGTTATTCGCGGTTTCTTAGGAGCAGTTATTACTGAAATCCCAGTTAAAGAAGTGCGCGATGAAATGATTTCTGTAACTGATACAAAACTAAACAAACGTTAGGAACTATCGACGCAGATAGTCTAACCTATGATATATCTAGATAGGGAGATAAGATGTCAGCTTTAGATGCCTATAAGATTCGACAAGATTTTGCCATTTTAGATCAGGTAGTTAATGATGAACCTTTGGTATACTTGGATAATGCAGCAACGACTCAGAAGCCTCAAGTAGTTTTGGACACTCTCATGGCCTACTATCATGAGGATAATGCCAATGTTCACCGTGGTGTGCACACTTTGGCTGAGCGTGCAACAGCTGCTTACGAAGCTAGTCGTGAAAAGCTTCGTAAGTTTATCAATGCTGAATCAACCAAAGAGGTCCTCTTTACACGTGGAACGACAACTGGTCTTAACTGGGTTGGTCGTTTTGCAGAGCAGGTTCTTGAGCCAGGAGATGAGGTGGTTATTTCAATTATGGAACACCACTCGAATATCATTCCTTGGCAGGAAGCTTGTAAGAAGACAGGGGCTAAACTTGTTTACGCCTACTTGAAAGATGGCCAATTGGATATGGAAGATTTGGCCAACAAGATTACTGAAAAGACAAAATTTGTCAGTCTAGCTCAGGTCTCTAACGTTTTAGGCTGCATCAATCCTGTCAAAGAAATTGCCAAGCTTGCCCACCAAGTTGGTGCCTATATGGTGGTGGATGGTGCCCAATCGGCGCCTCACATGGTCATTGATGTTCAGGATTTGGATTGTGATTTCTTCACCCTTTCTGGCCATAAGATGTTAGGTCCAACAGGGATTGGGGTTCTTTATGGCAAGGAAGAGATTCTTAACCAGATGAATCCTATTGAATTCGGTGGTGAGATGATTGATTTTGTTTATGAACAAGAAGCCACTTGGAAGGAATTGCCTTGGAAATTTGAGGCTGGTACACCTAACATTGCGGGGGCTATTGCTCTTGGTACTGCTGTGGACTACCTCTCTGCTTTAGGCATGGAAAATATTCATGCTTACGAGCAAGAGCTAGTAGACTATGTTTTGCCTAAGCTTCAGGCGATTAATGATCTGATAGTCTACGGTCCAGAAGATCCTAGCCAGCATGCAGGTGTTATTGCCTTTAATATTGATGGGCTTCACCCTCATGATGTGGCGACAGCTCTTGATTATGAAGGAGTGGCAGTGCGTGCGGGTCACCACTGTGCTCAGCCTTTAATTAATCATTTAGGAATCTCATCAGCTGCCCGAGCAAGCTTCTATATTTATAATACTAAAGAGGATTGCGACAAGCTTGTAGAGGCAATTCTTGCGACGAAGGAGTTTTTCAATGGCACTCTCTAGACTAGATAGTTTATATATGGCTGTTGTGGCCGATCACTCTAAGAGCCCTCACCATCATGGTGTCCTACCTGATGTGGAGCAACTTCAACTGAATAATCCGACTTGTGGAGATGTTATCAATCTGTCAGTCAAATTTGATGGTGACGTGATTGAAGACATTGCCTTTGCTGGTGATGGGTGTACCATTTCTACAGCTTCATCAAGTATGATGACGGATGCAGTTATTGGAAAAACCAAGGCCGAGGCTTTGGAGCTAGCGGAGATTTTCTCTCTTATGATTCAAGGAGATCATAAAGATGAAGATAAGCTAGGCGAAGCCAAGCTCTTGGCGGGGGTTTCTAAATTTCCACAACGTATCAAATGTGCAACACTCTCTTGGAATGCCCTCAAAAAAGCCATAGAGAGAAGCGAGCTTTAGGAAGTCAAGGAGAAGTTAGTCTCCTTGCCCAAGCAAAAAGGAAAACGAATCAAACCCTTAATAAAGGAAAATACTATGACTGAAACAAATGAAAAAGTAGAACCAAAACCCATTGATTTGGGAGAATATAAATACGGTTTCCATGATGATGTGACACCAGTCTTTTCAACCGGAAAAGGAATCAGTGAAGACGTGGTCCGTGCCATGTCTGCTGAAAAGGGGGAACCTGAGTGGATGCTTGAATTCCGCTTAAAATCATTGGAAACCTTTAACAAAATGGCCATGCAAGAGTGGGGTCCAGACCTTTCTGGTATTAACTTTGATGACCTGACTTATTTCCAAAAGGCATCAGACAAACCTGCTCGTGACTGGGAAGATGTTCCTGAGAAAATCAAGGAAACTTTTGAACGTATTGGTATCCCAGAAGCAGAGCGTGCTTATCTTGCTGGAGCCTCAGCTCAGTATGAATCAGAAGTGGTTTACCACAATATGAAAGAAGAGTACGACAAGTTGGGGATTATCTTTACAGATACGGATTCAGCTCTTAAAGAGCATCCAGAACTCTTCAAGAAGTACTTCTCAAAACTGGTTCCGCCAACAGATAATAAATTTGCAGCCCTTAACTCAGCCTTCTGGTCAGGTGGTACCTTTATCTATGTACCTAAAGGCGTTAAGGTGGATATTCCGCTTCAAACCTACTTCCGTATCAATAACGAAGCAACTGCTCAGTTTGAACGTACTCTTATCATCGTTGATGAAGGTGCCAGCGTTCACTATGTTGAAGGATGTACAGCGCCAACTTACACAACTGCCAGCCTTCATGCGGCTATCGTTGAAATCTTTGCACTTGATGGTGCCTACATGCGCTACTCAACTATCCAAAACTGGTCAGATAGCGTTTACAACTTGGTGACTAAACGTGCTACGGCTAAGAAAAATGCGACTGTTGAGTGGATTGATGGTAACCTTGGAGCCGAAGTAACTATGAAGTATCCATCTGTTTACCTTGATGGAGAAGGTGCGCGTGGTACCATGCTTTCAATCGCCTTCGCCAATGCGGGTCAACACCAAGATACAGGGGCTAAGATGATTCACAATGCACCGCATACATCATCATCTATTGTCTCTAAATCAATCGCCCGTAATGGTGGTAAGGTTGACTACCGTGGACAAGTCACTTTCAACAAGGATTCTAAGAAATCGGTATCTCACATCGAATGTGACACCATTTTGATGGATGATTTGTCTAAATCAGATACTATCCCATTCAACGAAATCCATAACTCACAAGTTGCCCTTGAACACGAAGCTAAGGTTTCTAAGATTTCTGAAGAGCAACTCTACTACCTCATGAGTCGTGGACTTTCAGAACAAGAAGCAACAGAGATGATTGTCATGGGATTTGTGGAACCATTTACCAAAGAACTTCCAATGGAATATGCTGTTGAGCTTAACCGCTTGATTAGTTATGAAATGGAAGGATCAGTTGGGTAAAAACTCTGATAATCTAAAGGGACCAGACGGTCCTTTTTGTTTTGCTTGAAAAATCAAGAAATGAGCTTTAGATTAATGTTAGGAAGGGAGTAATTGTAATAACCAGAAAGCGTTTACAACTGATATTTAAAAAGATATAATAGATTTGAAAAGCAAGTAATGGAGGGGACTAATATGGGAGTATATAACAGTGACTGGCTACTCAATCAGATTCGTGGGACAGCTAATGTGGTCAGTAAGGCTTTTAAATTTGAGACTCTGGATATTGATTTAGGTCAGGTGGAGGACGAGCAAGGTCACACTATTGATGGAAATGACTACATTGACGACTTGTTAATCCATGAACAGTATGATCAGGCAACTATCTTCATTCATAGTCAACTCAAGCGTTTGACGACTAATGACTATAATCTCCTTGTCAGCGTCTATATGGAGTATTTGGAGAATTTGCCACCTGTAATAAGGCAGAAACACCATTTTGACGATAGGAAAATAGCAAGTTTGAGGGAAAAGCTATCCGAATTTTCATGGTAGTTTGATAGAGAGTGTGGAAGAGAAACGCCGAGCGTTTACGATTTTTCCACCCTCTTTTTTGTGTTATAATAGAATCACTATGGATAAATTAATAAAAACAATTTCAGAATCAGGTTCTTTCCGTGCTTACGTTCTTGATAGCACTGAAACAGTTAGAACCGCACAAGAAAAACACAATACATTATCATCATCAACAGTCGCTTTGGGGCGTACCCTTATTGCCAATCAAATCTTGGCTGCTAACCAAAAAGGTGAGAGCAAAATTACGGTTAAAGTTATCGGGAACAGCTCTTTTGGGCATATCATCTCTGTAGCTCATACCAAAGGACATGTTAAGGGCTACATCCAAAATCCAGGTGTGGACATCAAGAAAACAGCAACTGGTGAAGTCTTGGTGGGTCCTTTCATGGGACAAGGGCAGTTTGTTTCTATCATCGATTATGGAACTGGTAATCCCTACACGTCATCAACACCACTTATTTCTGGTGAAATCGGTGAAGACTTTGCCTACTATTTGACAGAATCTGAGCAAACACCATCTGCTGTTGGTCTTAATGTACTTCTTGACGAAGAGGACAAGGTCAAGGTTGCTGGTGGCTTCATGCTTCAGGTCTTGCCAGGAGCTAGCGAGGAAGAAATCGCTCGTTACGAAAAACGCATCCAAGAGATGCCAGCCATTTCAACGCTTTTGGAGTCTGATGACCATATCGAAGCTCTCTTGAATGCCATTTATGGGGATGAACCTTTCAAACGTTTGTCTGAAGAGGAGCTTAGCTTTGAGTGTGATTGCTCACGTGAACGTTTTGAAAATGCCCTCTTGACACTTGGTAAGGATGAACTTCAAGCCATGAAAGACGAGGACCATGGGGCTGAAATCGTCTGCCAATTCTGCCAAACCAAGTATGAATTTTCAGAAGCTGACTTGGAGGAACTCATCAATGACTAAACTTAATTCGTCCTTCATGATTGGAAACGTAGAGATTCCTCATCGTACAGTATTAGCTCCTATGGCAGGTGTGACCAACTCGGCCTTCCGTACCATTGCCAAGGAATTTGGTGCTGGTCTTGTGGTTATGGAGATGATCTCTGAAAAAGGTCTCCTCTACAATAATGAGAAAACCCTCCACATGCTACATATCGATGAAAATGAGCATCCAATGTCTATCCAGCTTTTCGGTGGTGATGCTGAGGGTTTGAAGCGAGCAGCCGACTTTATCCAGACCAATACTAAGGCTGATATCGTTGATATCAACATGGGCTGTCCAGTCAATAAGGTCGTCAAAAATGAAGCGGGTGCCAAGTGGCTCAAGGATCCAGACAAGATTTACCACATCGTCAAGGAAGTAACATCCGTACTTGATATTCCTTTGACCGTAAAGATGCGTACGGGTTGGTCAGACAGTGATTTGGCTGTAGAAAATGCTCTTGCAGCTGAGTCTGCAGGTGTTTCTGCCCTTGCTATGCACGGCCGTACTCGTGAGCAGATGTACACAGGCCACTGTGATCACGAGACTTTAGCCCGTGTTGCTAAGGCTATCACCAAGATTCCATTTATCGGAAATGGTGATGTTCGAAGCGTTCAAGATGCTAAACTCATGATTGAAGAACTTGGTGTAGATGCTGTTATGGTGGGTCGTGCAGCTATGAACAATCCTTACATTTTCACGCAAATCAACCACTTCTTCGAAACAGGAGAGGAGTTGCCAGAGCTTCCATTTGATAAGAAATTGGACATCGCTGAAGACCACCTCAAACGTTTGGTAGACCTTAAAGGTGAAAAGATTGCTGTCCGTGAATTCCGTGGTCTTGCACCACACTATCTTCGTGGAACAGCGGGAGCAGCTAAGGTTCGTGGCGAAGTCTCACGTGCCGAGTCTGTGGCTCAGGTCGAAGAAATCTTTGCAACTTTGCGATAACTCTATATCTGATAAAAACTTAACCAGCTTGGTTAGGTTTTTATTTTACCTTTATTCTTCCTTGATAGTGATGATAGCTCATCTCTAATCTTTTTTTGGTCCACCCTTGCAAAACCTCTGTGTTTTCGATATAATTAACTGGTTAAGTAAATGGAGAAAGCAATGCTAGAACTAGAAGAACAAGTAAATCAATTGATTAATCAGATTTTGCTTAAGGCTGAAAATCAGCATGAGCTCCTCATTGGTCAGTGCCGTAGTCAGGTTAAGTTGACCAATACTCAGGAGCATATTCTCATGCTTTTGTCTGAGGGACGAAAGACCAATTCTGAGTTGGCTAAGACCCTCAATGTCAGCCAAGCTGCTGTTACCAAGGCAGTTAAAACCTTGGTCAAAGAGGGCATGTTGGAGGCTAAGAAAGACAAGGATGATGGGCGCGTGACCTACTTTGTCTTGACACAAGAAGCTCAACCCATAGCCCAAGAGCATGAGGAACACCACCAAGAGACCTTGGGGGTTTATCGGTCTGTATTGGATCAGTTTGATAATCAAGAGCGTCAGGTGATTGGACGTTTCTTGACAAAATTAGCAGAAAAAATCGAGGAATAAGATGCGCTATATTACAGTTGAAGGACTGAGCTTCCAGTATGATGCGGAGCCTGTTCTGGACAATATTCACTATCATTTGGATTCTGGGGAGTTTGTGACCCTAACTGGGGAAAATGGAGCTGCCAAGTCAACGCTTATTAAGGCTACCCTAGGAATTCTCAAGCCTAAGAAGGGAACTGTAACCATCTCTGAAACCAATAAAGATGGTAAAAAGCTTCGCATGGCCTATCTTCCACAGCAGATTGCCAGCTTTAATGCAGGTTTTCCGAGCACGGTCTACGAGTTTGTGAAGTCTGGCCGTTATCCTCGTAAGGGCTGGTTCCGTCGTTTGACTAAGCACGACTTGGAGCACGTTCAACGTGCCCTTGAGTCTGTAGGTATGTGGGAAAATCGTCACAAGCAAATTGGTCGTCTCTCAGGTGGGCAAAAGCAACGTGCCGTTATTGCTCGTATTTTTGCCTCGGATCCAGATATCTTTGTCTTGGATGAGCCAACGACGGGTATGGATGCAGGAACAGCCAATACTTTCTATGAACTCATGCACCACTCGGCTCACAAGCATGGCAAGTCTGTCTTGATGATTACCCACGATCCAGAGGAAGTCAAGGAGTACACAGACCGTAATATTCATCTAGTTCGTAACCAGAAATTGCCTTGGCGTTGTTTCAATGTCCATGAAAAGGATGGAGAGGAGCACAAACATGATTAGTGAATTATTAGCCTATGATTTTATGCAACGTGCTATTCTCGCCGTGATTGCTATCAGTATCTTTTCGCCAATTTTGGGGCTTTTCTTAATTCTTCGTCGTCAGAGTCTGATGAGCGATACCTTGAGTCACGTGTCCCTAGCTGGGGTGGCTGTTGGGATTTTCTTGGGACAATCAACCACTTGGATGACCCTTGTGGTTGTGGTTATCGCTGCTTTGGTTTTAGAATATCTCAGGGTTAGTTACAAGCATTATATGGAAATTTCGACGGCTATCCTTATGTCAATGGGATTGGCAGTGGCTCTTATTCTTAGTAACAAGGCGGGTAGCAGTAGCATGAGTCTGGATAGCTATCTTTTTGGTTCTATCATCACGATTAGCGCTGAGCAGGTGCGTGCCCTCTTTGTTATTGCGGCCATTGTACTGGTCTTGACCCTACTCTTTATTCGTCCTATGTATCTTTTAACCTTTGACGAGGATACCGCTCATGTGGATGGCTTGCCAGTTCGTCTTATGTCCCTCCTCTTCAATATTGTGACAGGGATAGCGATTGCCCTGATGATTCCAGCAGCAGGATCACTTTTGGTTTCTACCATCATGATTCTTCCTGCAGCTATTGGTATGAAAATAGGTCAAACCTTTAAATCTGTCATTTTTTGGGCTATTGGTATTGGTTTGGTTGGCATGCTCTCTGGTATTTTTATTTCCTATTACTGGGAAACACCAGCTAGTGCAACTATTACCCTTATCTTCATCGCCTTCTTTGGTCTGGTATCCATCTTTGAACCTCTCTTAAAAGCAGAATAAATAATAGAAGAAAAGGGCTTGAGAAATCAAGCTCTTTTTATGATATACTAAAGTGGTTTTTGAGAGAAGTTAAAATAAGAATGGTAGCTTTCTAGGCAGAAAAATGATTAGATTTTTCTGGTGTCCACTATCATTTGTAATAGTAACAAAAAAGGAGAAAACATGGAAATCTTTCTAACGAGTATATCGGGAATCCTAGTCATTTTGGGTATGATTTTAGTGGGATTCGTAATGGGTGAAAAAGGCTGGTTTGACGACAAGTCACGTGGTCTTATAGCTAAGCTAGTCACTCAAATTGCCCTTCCTTGTTATATGCTCTATACGATTACACAGCGTTTCACAGCGGCAGACCTACTTAAAATGTTGCCGGAATTGCGTTTTCCTACACTTTCTATGGTGATTTTACTAGGGATTGCGACAGCGGTGGCTAGAATTTTTGCAGTGAAAAAGGAGCGTCGTGGTCTCTTTATTTCCATGTTTTTTAATTCGAATACCATTTTTGTGGGGCTCCCTATCAATCAAGCCCTCTTTGGCGATGCTAGTATTCCCTATGTTCTTATCTATTATATGTGCAATACGACCTTTTTCTGGACCTTGGGGACCTACCTCATCCAACGTGATGGGGAAGGAGACGCTGAGTTTGATTTAAGAACAAGTCTGAAAAAAATCTTCTCACCCCCTCTAATGGGCTTCATGTTAGGCCTTATTATTGTTATCCTTCATATTAAATTACCAAGCTTTTTAGCCAGTGACTTGCAGTATTTAGGTAGTTTGACGACTCCTTTATCTATGATTTTCATCGGTTTGTCAGTATCCAATGCAGGTGTCAAGCAGTTGGTTCTTAAAAAGGACCAGTTACTGATTTTGCTGGGACGCTTTGTGGTTGCTCCTCTCTTGATGGCTACCATCGTATATTGGGCGCCCCTCCCAACCTTGATGAAGCAAGTTTTTATCATCCAGTCGGCTATGCCTGTCATGACCAATGCTCCAGTCGTTGCTAAACTATATGGGGCTGATAGTGATTACGCTGCTGTCATGGTTACTGAGACTACCCTTGCTACCATGATTGTTATTCCAATTTTGATGGTTCTTATGGCTTAAAAATAATCAAGTAACCCCGTTTTTTCTGGGGTTTTTTAAATTTGTAAAAAAATTCAAAAAAAGTTTACGAAAACGCTTTACAAATCATCAAAAGGTGCTATAATAATTGTATAAGTTATGCAAACGTTTGCATCGAAACGTAGGAGGAAATGAAATGAATAAGCTAAAAGAAAAATTTGGCTTTGAGTTCTGGCAAAAATTCGGTAAAGCCCTCATGGTTGTTATCGCAGTTATGCCAGCAGCAGGTCTCATGATTTCTCTCGGTAAAACAGTTGCCATGATTAATCCAAACGTGGCACCACTCGTTATTACTGGTGGATTTCTTGAGCAGATTGGTTGGGGGGTTATTGGTAACCTTCACATCTTGTTCGCCCTTGCCATTGGTGGTAGCTGGGCTAAGGAACGTGCAGGCGGTGCCTTTGCGGCAGGTCTTGCCTTTATCTTGATTAACCGTTTGACTGGTTCAATCTTTGGTGTTACTTCAGATATTCTTGCTGATAAAGCTGCTACAGTCCACACCATTTTTGGTCAATCAATCAAGGTATCTGATTACTTCATCAGTGTTTTGGAAGCTCCAGCCCTCAACATGGGTGTGTTCGTAGGTATCATCTCTGGTTTCATCGGAGCTACTGCCTTCAACAAATACTATAACTTCCGTAAATTGCCAGAAGCTTTGTCATTCTTCAATGGTAAACGCTTCGTACCATTCGTAGTTATTCTTCGTTCAGCTATCGCAGCTATCGTCCTTGCTATCGTATGGCCAGTTATCCAATCAGGAATCAACGGCTTCGGTATGTGGATTGCCAACTCAAAAGAAACTGCTCCAATCTTGGCACCGTTCTTGTTCGGTACTTTGGAACGTCTTCTCTTGCCATTTGGTCTCCACCACATGTTGACTATCCCAATTAACTACACTCAATTGGGTGGTACTTACCACGTATTGACTGGTGCCGCTAAAGGTACTGAAGTATTGGGTCAAGACCCACTCTGGCTTGCTTGGGTTACTGACCTTGCAAACCTTAAAGGTGCACACCCAGAACAATACAAACACCTTCTTGAATCTGTTACACCAGCCCGCTTTAAAGTTGGTCAAATGATCGGTTCATTCGGTATCTTGATGGGTATCGTAGTAGCCATCTATCGTAACGTCGATGATGATAAAAAACATCAATACAAAGGGATGTTGACTGCAACTGCACTTGCAACATTCTTGACAGGGGTAACAGAGCCAATCGAGTACATGTTCATGTTCGTGGCTACTCCACTTTACATCGTTTATGCTTTGGTACAAGGATGTGCCTTTGCCATGGCTGATATCGTTAACCTTCGTGTTCACTCATTCGGTTCTATCGAGTTCTTGACACGTACACCACTTGCTATTAACGCTGGTTTGGCGATGGATATCGTTAACTTCATTTGGGTAACTGTACTCTTTGGTGTTATCATGTTCTTCATCGCAAACTTCATGATTAAGAAATTTGACTACGCTACACCAGGACGTAACGGTAACTATGAGCAAGATGAAGATTCTCCATCAGAATCTGCTGGATCAGCAGGTGCTGGAACAAGCTCAGCAAGCTCACAAGTTATCAATATCATCAACCTTCTTGGTGGACGTGCTAACATCGTCGACGTTGACGCATGTATGACTCGTCTCCGTGTTACTGTTAAAGATGCTGATAAAGTCGGAACTGAAGAACAATGGAAAGCTGAAGGAGCTATGGGTCTTGTCATGAAAGGACAAGGGGTTCAAGCTATCTATGGTCCTAAAGCAGACGTATTGAAATCTGATATTCAAGACGTTCTTGATTCAGGTGAAGTTATTCCTGAAACACTTCCAAGTCAAATGACTGCTGTTCAAAAAGCAGAAGCTACCTTCAAAGGTGTGACTGACGAAGTACATTCAGTTGCTGATGGTCAAGTTATCAACATCGAAGATGTTAAAGACCCAGTATTCTCACAAAAAATGATGGGTGACGGTTTCGCTGTAGAACCAGAAAACGGTAAAATCGTTTCACCAGTAGCTGGTAAAGTGACAAGCATCTTCCCAACTAAACACGCTCTTGGTTTGGTAACAGACAATGGTCTTGAAGTTTTGGTTCACATCGGACTTGACACTGTTAGTCTTGAAGGTAAACCATTCGACGTTAAAGTTACTGAAGGTCAAACAGTTGCTGCAGGTGATCTCTTGGTTGAAGCAAACCTTGATGCTATCCGTGAAGCAGGTCGTGAAACATCTACAGTTGTTGTCTTTACAAATGCAGATGCAATCAAATCAGTTAAAGTAGAACATACAGGTAAATTGGCTGCTAACGCTCCAGTTGCAAAAGTAGAACTTTAATTTGCTAAACGAAAAACAAGCAGACAGCCCTTGGGCTGTTTTGTTTGTAAATGACCCTATGTCATTTCTAGATGCAAGTCAGAAGAGGGATAAACTTATGAAATTTCTAACTTTAAATACTCACAGTTGGATGGAAGAAGATGCAGAAGGAAAGTTCCAAACCTTAAAGGAACAGATCCTAAAGGCTCAGTATGATATTATTTGCTTCCAGGAAGTTAACCAAGAAATAGAGACTTCTGTTGTAGACACGGATGCTTACTATCATGCACTTCCATCAGCAACACCAATCCACCAAGATCACTTTGTCCGTCTTCTTGTGGAAAAGTTAGCTGAAGAAGGGCTTCAATACCATTGGACTTGGGCCTACAATCACATTGGTTATGATCACCTTAATGAGGGGGTTGCCGTTTTGTCACGTCAACCATTGACAGCTAGCGAAATCTTGGTTTCAGATGTTGATGATCCAACAGACTACCATACACGCCGTGTAGCAGTTGCTGAAACTACTGTAGATGGTCGAGAAGTGGCTGTTGCTAGTGTTCACCTTTCATGGTGGGACAAAGGTTTCCAAGAAGAGTGGGCACGTATTGAGGAACGTTTCAAAGCTATTGGGAAACCGCTCATCCTAGCAGGTGACTTTAACAACCCAGCAGGTCGCGAAGGTTATCAATCTATTTTGGCTAGCCCACTCAATCTTCAGGATAGTTTTGAAGTAGCTAAAGAAACAACTGGTAGCTATACAGTTGGACCTGGTATCGATGGTTGGAAGGGCAATGAAGAACCTTTACGTATCGATTATGTCTTTGCTAGCCAAGATTGGGTTGTAGATCGTCTTAGTGTCATTTTTGATGGCAACAACCAACCTTTGGTAAGTGACCACTACGGTCTTGAAGCAGAATTAACATTTAAGTAGAAACTGTATCCTATTATGACCTAATAAGGGTAAAAAACATTGTCAAAAGGCAAATAAAAGAGTAAAATGATGATAGAATTGATTTTTTAAAAGGAGGGCGACTAATGGCTCATATTACATTTGATTATTCAAAACTTTTGGACAAGTTTGTATCCCCACATGAATTAAACTATATGCAGATGTTTGTAACAGCGGCTGATGTAGCTTTGCGTGATGGTACTGGACAAGGTGCTGAAATGACAGGATGGCTTGAACTTCCTGAAAATTATGACAGAGGTGAGTTTGCTCGTATCCAACAAGCAGCTGCTAAGATTCAATCAGATAGTGAAGTCTTGATTGTTATCGGAATTGGAGGGTCTTACCTTGGTGCACGTGCGGCAATTGATTTCTTAAATAATTCGTTTGTTAACTTGCAATCTAAGGAAAAACGCAAAACACCACAAATTTTGTACGCAGGAAATTCAATTTCTTCTAACTACTTGGCTGATTTGGTTGAGTATGTACAAGATAAAGATTTTTCAGTAAATGTTATTTCAAAATCTGGAACAACCACTGAACCAGCAATCGCCTTCCGTGTATTCAAAGAACTTCTTGTTAAGAAATATGGTCAAGAGGAAGCTAATAAACGTATTTATGCGACAACTGACCGCCAAAAAGGTGCCGTAAAAGTTGAAGCTGATGCCAATGGTTGGGCTACATTTGTTGTTCCTGATAGTGTTGGTGGACGTTTCACAGTATTGACACCAGTTGGGCTTTTGCCAATTGCTGCTTCAGGTGCCGACATCAAAGCCCTTATGGAGGGTGCCAACGCTGCACGTAAAGAATATTCTTCAGATAAACTTTCTGAAAACGAAGCTTACCAATACGCTGTCATTCGTAATATTTTGTATCGTAAAGGTTATGTTATTGAAGTTCTTGCTAACTATGAGCCATCACTTCAATACTTCTCTGAATGGTGGAAACAATTGGCTGGTGAGTCAGAGGGTAAAGATCAAAAAGGTATTTATCCAACTTCGGCAAACTATTCAACAGACTTGCACTCACTTGGACAATTCGTCCAAGAAGGCTACCGTAATTTGTTTGAAACTGTTATTCGTGTTGATAAACCAAGAAAAAATATTGATATTCCAGTTGAAGAATCTGACTTGGATGGTCTCGGGTATCTTCAAGGTAAAGATGTTGACTTTGTTAATAAGAAAGCAACAGACGGTGTTCTTCTTGCTCACACAGACGGTGGCGTACCGAATACTTTCTTGACAATCCCAGAGCAAGATGAATTTACACTTGGTTATACAATTTATTTCTTTGAGTTAGCTATAGCCCTTTCTGGTTATTTGAATGGAGTAAATCCATTTGATCAACCGGGTGTGGAAGCATACAAGAAGAATATGTTTGCCTTGCTTGGTAAACCTGGATATGAAGAACTCGGTGCTGAATTGAACGCCCGTCTATAATGTATTTCATATATACACGTAAAAGAATCTCTTTGTCAACTTTAGGAAGCGTGTTTTCATCATTCTGAACACACAAAAAGAGAAAACATATCAGGTTCTCTCTAGATGTTAGCTTTTTGTCACCCACTACAGTTGACAAACATACAAAGTAAACTGGTCAAGCTTACGATAGACAGTGGACGTCGACACACGAAACCTTCTGGCAATATCAGTTAGTGTCACCTTCTCAGTTAGGAGTTGTGCAACCTTTTGTCGGACAAGATTTGAGATTTGGTAGCTTTTCTCAACGATTGATGTCTTAGCTACCGTGACTTTCCTACAATTTTTACACTGGAAGCGACGCTTTTTAAGACGTAGTAGTGTTGGAGTTCCCGCTTGCTCAAGAAAAGGAATTTTAGAAGGTTTTGAAAGTCGTCCTTGATTGTCATTCCATGGCAGTGAGGGCGTGATGGTGCAGGATAATCAAGTTTTGCTTGAATCTCGGTGTGGGTATCTTTTTCAAAAACAAGTGAAATAATGATATTTTGGTCTTTAATTCCGATCAGTTCTGTGGTATTTGTAATAAGTCTCATAAGTTCTTTCTAATGATGGTTTGGTTGCTTTTCATTATAGTTCTTATGGGACTTTTTGTGTACATTGAAAAAGCTCCATAATCTCTACAGTGGTTTTACCCACTACAGAAATTATAGAGCCGAAATTATAGAGCCAAAAATTTAGAATGTGTCAACTAACTACTCAACTGTTACTGCTTTTGCAAGGTTGCGTGGTTTATCTACGTCAAGACCCCGTTGCAGAGAAGCATAGTAAGCAATCAACTGAGTTGGAATAACCATTGAGATTGGTGATAAGAATGGATGTACTTGATTGACAATAATATCATCATCTGCTTTAGCTAATTTTTCCTCAACGACTGTCAAAACGTTAGCTCCGCGAGCAGCAACTTCCTGAATATTACCACGAGTATGGGCAGCCACAACTTCACTTGCGGAAATCAGCCCGAAAACTGGAGTACCATCTTCAATCAATGAAATTGTACCGTGTTTCAACTCACCCGCGGCAAAGCCTTCACATTGAATATAAGAGATTTCTTTCAACTTCAATGATGCTTCCATAGCTACATAATAATCGTTTCCACGACCAATGTAGAAAGCGTTGCGAGTTGCAGCCAACAAGTTCTCAACTTTCTTAGAAATCATATCTTTTTCAGAGAGAGTCGCTTCAATTGACTGAGCAACAATTGATAACTCATGCACTAAATCAAATTCGAGTGCTTCTTTCTTGCCATTTGCTTCACCAACAGCTTTCGCAAGGAAAGCTAGAGCCGCAATCTGAGCAGTATAAGCTTTTGTAGAAGCGACAGCAATTTCAGGACCTGCATGTAAAAGCATCGTATATGTTGCTTCACGAGAAAGCGTAGAACCAGGTACATTGGTAACTGTCAAACTAGGGATTTCCATTTCGTTAGCTTTTACCAAAACTTGACGGCTATCCGCTGTTTCACCTGATTGACTAAGCAAAACAAACATTGGTTTTTTGCTCAAGAGTGGCATGTTATAACCCCACTCAGATGCAACACCTATTTCAACTGGTGTATCTGTTAATTTTTCAAACATGGCTTTTGACGCAAAACCAGCATTATATGAGGTCCCTGCTGCTAAGATGTAAATACGGTCTGCTTCTTGTACTGACTTGACAATAGCTGGATCAACAGTGATATTTCCTTCATCATCTGCATAGGTAGAAATCAATTTACGCATTACAGTAGGTTGCTCATCAATTTCTTTCAACATATAGTAAGGATAAGTTCCTTTACCAATATCAGAAAGATCAAGTTCAGCTGTATAAGTCCCGCGTTCAATAGCATTCCCTTCATAATCGGTAACTGTGATAGAATCTTTGGTCAGAACAACCAACTCTTTATCGTGAATTTCCATAAATTGACTAGTTTCACGAATCATAGCCATGGCATCTGAGCAAACCATGTTGTAACCTTCACCAACACCAACCAAAAGCGGAGATTTGTTTTTGGCAACATAAATCGTATCTGGTGTTTGAGAGTCAACAAGGGCAAACGCATATGACCCTTGGATAATATGAAGAGCTTTTTTAAAGGCTTCAAGAACTGATAAACCATCTTCCTCAACGAATTTACCAATCAAGTGAGCTGCAATTTCAGTATCTGTCTGACCTTTAAAATTGTGTCCTTGCAAGTATTCTTCTTTAATTTGGAGATAATTTTCAATAACTCCGTTATGAACTAAAACAAAGCGCCCTGTTTCCGAAGTATGTGGGTGAGCATTATCCTCAGTTGCTTGACCATGTGTTGCCCAACGTGTGTGACCAATACCAGTTTTTCCTTTAACATCAGAGCTAATTTTAGCACGAAGATCTGCAATACGACCAATTGATTTAACTAGACTACCTTTATCTGGGACATCAGTCACATAAATACCTGCTGAGTCATAACCACGATATTCCAACTTTTCGAGACCCTGTATTAAGATATCCGCTGCATTGTTATTTCCAACAACTCCAACAATTCCACACATTAATTATTACCTGTAGCAACCTTTAAATTACTACACCTTTCCTACAAAATTGGTATAGTTCATTGTCCTATTATTGAACTGAACAAAGTCATTATATAACTAGTTTCGGTACATGTCAACAATTAAACTGGTATAGTCCTAAAGGTAAGTATCTTCAATTTGTAAAGTAAAAACCTATGATTAGATAATCTAAATCAATTTTTCTTAACAACTATTTAAATGAATAAAAAACATTAGGTGTTTAAGGTTGATGATATTTAACACTTTTATTAGATGTGCTTTTATATAGACACGAATTTCATTACATCTAGAAAAATAGTGTCCTTAATCTTCGATAACGCTTACAGTATAATGTAAGCAAATATAAAGATTATGGAGGTTCAACCATGGAAGATTGGTTAAATATTAATGGCAAGGTTTATGTAGTTACTGGCGGAAGTTCAGGAATTGGACGAGCTGTGGTAGAAGAATTATTAGCAGATGGTGCAAAGGTAGCCAATTTTGATATCTCTCACTCAGACTTGGAGCATTCCAATTATTTGTTTGTTAAAACAGACGTAACAAGCTTGGATAATGTACGTGCATCAGTTAAAGAAACTGTTGATAAATTTGGCACAGTTGATGGTCTAGTTAATAACGCTGGTATTAATATACCTAGTCTATTGGTTGATTCGAAAAAAGCAGGGGGACCTTTCGAATTGAATGAAGTCAAATTTGATAAGATGATGAGTATCAACATTAAAGGTTTGTTCTTTGTTTCACAAGAGGTAGGTCGTATTTTAGTAGGTAAAAAAGCAGGAGTCATTGTTAATATGGCTTCCGAGGCAGGACTTGAAGGTAGTGAAGGACAAAGCATCTACGCAGCCACAAAGGGTGCAGTATATTCATTAACACGTTCTTGGGCAAAAGAACTTGCAAAACATCAGGTAAGAGTGGTCGGTGTAGCTCCAGGAATTATGGAAGCAACAGGTTTACGTACATTAGCCTATGAGGAGGCTCTAGCTTATACTCGTGGTAAGACAGTTGAAGAGTTACGAGCAGGATACAGTAGTACAAGCACAACTCCTCTCGGACGAAGCGGACGCTTAACTGAAGTTGCGGACCTTGTTGCTTATTATCTTTCTGATCGCGCCAGTTATATTACTGGTGTAACAACCAATGTGGCGGGAGGTAAGACCCGAGGATAGAAAAGAGGTAAGATGAGTCTAGAGATAAATAAACGAGAATTATTGAGATATTTGTTATCACATCCTAGTGCTAGTTATGGGGCTCTTTGTGATAGGCTCAATCTTTCCAAACGTTCGATTCGTTTATTGATTGAAAGTTTGTTATATAGCTACAATCATATCTTATCCCTGAAAGAAGTAGAAGGTATTGTAAGTTTTGAAGTGTTGGATGCCGAAAAATTAGAAAAGCTCTTATCGCAAGATTTGTTGGCACAAACAGATTTGAATTCATTTCATAAACGTCAAGCCTTATGTTTCTTTTATCTCTTAAAGTCTAGAGATTTTGTTTCCGCAGAAGACATTGCCGAAGCCTTAGAAATTAGCCGCCGAAGCTTGGGGCGTGATTTACAGCGTATGCGCTTACTGTTAGAGAAATATCAGTTGCAGCTAGAGTCCAAAACAGGAGTAGGTATTCGCTTGATGGGGACTGAGCTCAATAAACGTCTCCTTTTCTTGTACGAAGTAATTGATTACCTAGATGATCCTCCAGAGCTTCCAGAAGATATTATGGAAACTTATCAGATTTATCTGAGAAATCAAAACTTACCCCTAGCAATTCAGCGTGTATTTCTCTCTACCTTGCGTATTTCTTGGGTAAGGCGAGGAGAAGTATTGGAGGAAGAGGGTGTTGAATGGTTTACCTACAAGGAACAGTTAGATCTTCCAGGAATCTTCTATGATGTCCTTCAATACTGTTGGCAACGGGAATTGACGTTTTTAGAAAAAATATTCATTACACTTCCGATGCAGGTTGGATTAATTCAATCTAAGATAAACAATCCTGTAGTCCATAGTTTGGCTACAGAGTTGTTGGAAGAAATAATTTTGGAGTTTGGAATCAGTATTCCTGTTGAAGAAAGTGCCAATCTCTTGGAAAGTCATATGATTTATTTGATAAATAGAAGTGTTTTACATTGGCATGCCACAGAGATTAGTGTTCGAGACGATTTGATTAAGAGTGCCTTTTCATCGGTATTAGCTAGCCATTTCCTTGAGGGGATGAGTTTAAAAACGGGTATTCGTTTTTCTCGCCATGAGGTTTTACTATTAGCAGCATGGATGGAACTACTCTTAGCTAGACAACGGTTACCACTTATTTCTAGGGTGGCAGTACTTGCTAATTCAGGGTCTAGTTTTGAATATTTAGTGAGCAATCAATTACAAACGTTTTTCGGATCGGCAGTGTCAGTTGATTTTCTTGATTTTACTAACCATCCTACTTATCAAGAGTTGAATCAAAAATATGACTTAATTTTTACGGACAACGTTTTATATGGGTCAGAACTAATTCAACCTTATTTCTCCTTGTCATTAGTGACCAAGGAAAATCAGGCAGATAGGGAGCGCTTAGAAAAAACAGTATTAGCACGCAAGATTCAATTGTCTTGTCAAGTATACACTTTTCAAGCAAGCACTAAATCTGGCTATGAAGAAAACCTAGACTGTTTAGGTCGGAGGTTAGTGGACAATAAACTGTTAACGGAAGAAGGTTATAGACAATTGTTAGCGAAGGAATCCTCTGAAAAAACACTAGCTGCGACAGGATACGCATTTCCACACTTAACTGTTGAAGACTTAACTCAGTTAACTTTAATAATAGCACCACAAATGGCTGGAGTAAAGACGAATAGAAAAGAAGAAGTTCAAGATTTTTTACTTTTACTGATTCCTAAATATTTAAATGAACATCAGCAAGATTTATTGTATAAGATTTTTGATAACATGTTTCGACAGGTTTCAGAATCAAGGGTAGAAGAGAGATTGGGTCTAAATAAGATAGATAAAAAACAATTGCTTTGATAGTAGGAGGAAAAAATGGAGCAAGCATTTATTATTGGGGGAATCGTAATAACAGCTTACATTCTTCAAATAGTGTTTGGAATGAAGCAGTTGAAGAATTTCAATCAGGTTTATTCAGAACTACGTAAGAAGGGACGCGTTGCTATTGGCCGTAGGGCTGGAAAGGTACAGTCTGGAACAATTGTGATGTTTGCAGTTGATCGTAGAGGGCATGTTTTGGATGCACGCAAAATGCAAGGTGTAACAGTTCTTGCGCGTTTTAAGCCAATGCCTACCTATGTAGGTAAAGATATCCATTATTTCGATAACTATAATCCTATGATTCGCAAGGAAAATAAGTTATTGCGTATTGCGATTGAAGATGCTCGTGAAGTATTTCTTCGGACGGAAGCTGGTAATTATAAAGATGTACCTAAAGCTGTCCCATTATTTAATTTGGGTGCTCAGTTATCCCATATACCAGCTCGAATAAAAATGTTCTTTTCAAAATGAATTAAAAAGGAGAAATGAAAATGAATTATATTTCTAAATTTGCAGAAGGGTTTATGCACCTCTTTCAATTAGGTGGAGAAACGTTTATTAGTTGGATGACAGGTATTGTACCAGTTGTATTGATGCTATTGGTTGCCATGAATGCATTAATTGCTTTCTTGGGAGAAGAACGCGTAAATCGTATTGCTCAGGCTTCAACAAAGAATCCGGTAAGCCGCTATATGATACTTCCATTTATATCTGCTTTTGTGCTAGGCAATCCAATGGCAATTAGCATGGGACGCTTTTTACCAGAGTTTTATAAACCTGGATTTGTAGCAGCTCAAATGCAGTTTTGTCATACCTCAAATGGGGTGTTCCCACACATCAATCCGGGTGAATTGTTTGTATGGGCGGGAATTGCAGCAGGTATTCAAAAATTAGGTTTAAACCAAATGGACTTGGCTATTCGATACCTCTTGGTAGGATTGCTCATGAACTTTATTAGTGGTTGGGCAACAGATTTAATGACAACATATGTATCTAAGCAACAAGGTATTACGTTAAGTAAGACTATTGCCTAGTATAAGAGAGAATTGAGGTATAAATAATGGCATACAAAAGTATTACAGTTGTAAAAGGTAGCGGAGGATACGGTGGTCCCCTTAGTATTACTCCAACAGACGAGAAACATAAATTTATCTATATCACAGGTGGCGGTCAAAAACCAGAAATTGTTGATAAAATCGCTGAATTGACAGGTATGGAAGCAGTTAATGGTTTCAAAACATCTATTCCAGATGAAGAAATTGCTTTAGCGATTGTGGACTGTGGCGGTACACTTCGCTGTGGTATTTATCCAAGAAAACGTATTCCAACTATTAATATTGTTCCAACGGGTAAAAGTGGTCCGCTTGCTCAATATATTACAGAGGATATCTATGTGTCAGCTGTTGGGTTGGACCAAATTAGTCTTTCTGATGGTGTAACGTCATCAACAGTTGCAACACCAGAAGCAGAAATTTCCGCAAGTCAATCAACTTATGACACGAGCAAGAAGATTACAGAACAACGAGCAGAGTCAAGTTTCATTGCTCGTATTGGTATGGGAGCCGGTAAGGTTGTAGCGACTTTTAACCAGGCAGCGCGTGAAGCCATTCAAACTATGCTTAATACTATTATCCCATTCATGGCCTTCGTATCACTTTTGATTGGGTTTATTCAAGGATCTGGTGTGGGCACTTGGTTGGCTAAATTCATGGTACCACTTGCTGGTAATGTTTGGGGTCTAGTTATTATTGGTTTTATATGTTCATTGCCATTCTTGTCTCCACTGCTCGGACCTGGAGCTGTTATCTCACAAATCATCGGGACTTTAATTGGTGTGGAAATTGGTAAAGGAACGATCCCTCCACAAATGGCTTTACCTGCCCTCTTTGCAATCAATACTCAAAATGGATGTGATTTCATCCCAGTCGCTCTAGGGCTTTCAGAAGCGGAAGCAGAAACTGTAGAAGTTGGTGTGCCAGCTGTCTTGTATTCACGTTTCTTAAATGGTGTGCCTCGTGTAATCGTTGCTTGGTTGGCGAGCTTTGGTATGTATAGTTAATAAGATTATTAGGTCAGATTGCTGAAAACTTTTTCAAAATAATATCCTTCTGTAACTAGAAGGATTTGCATTCTGATCTATTTCTTTTATTATAAGACAATGGTTTAAGAAAGAGAAAAATATGGAAAAAATTTTTGATGCAACAATTGTTCAAGTCGGACCAGAAGCGGAGTCAATGATTGAAGGAGCCAATATGTTTATCTTGTTTGGTGAGGGTGCCCCAGCAGATTTGGCAGAGTTTTGTTTTACCATGGATAATCATGAGCTAAGTGGTTCGATTCATCCAGGAAGTATTATGAAAATTGATGGGGTAGATCTTCCAGTTACAGCTGTAGGAAATTTAGTTGAAAAGAATCTCTCTGCTCTTGGACATATTTCTGTCACTTTAGATGGAATGCAAGAAGAAAGTTTACCGGGAACTTTACACGTCTCAGCAGTGAACGCTCCAGTCCTCAAACTTCATTCGAGTGTACAAATTTTTAGTTAGGAGATAGCTACTATAGTTTATGCTAGATACTACTAATTTAGATGAAATTAAACAGGCCTTAACTATTTTTCCAATAGAAGGAGTTACAACAAATCCGTCTATTCTTAAGAAAGAAAAATAGAGTTCTTTCCTCATCTATGAAAGATTCGAGAACTAATTGGTTTGAATTGCTCACTTCATATTCAAGTTGTTGGTGTAACTGCAGATGAGATGATTGAAGAAGCATTGAGACTAGTAAAAGAGGCTGATTCGAAGATTTATATCAAAGTTCCAGTTACAAAAGAGGGATTGAAAGCGATTCAAATATTATCATCAAGAGGCTACGGTATTACTGCAACATCTATTTATTCTGAAATTCAGGCCTACTTGGCAATTGATGCAGGAGCAAGCTATGTAGCTCCTTACCATAATTGTATGGACAATTTGAATATAGAGGTATCTAGTCTGATTGCTTGAATTGTTAATGTTATTGAGTCTCAAAAATCTAGTTGTAAAATTTTGGGAGCGAGCTATAAAAATATTAATCAAATTAATCAAAGTTTAGTAGCTGGTGGGCATACAGTAACTTTTCAACCAAGATTACTATATGATGCACTAGCTTCAGCTCCAATTGATAAGGCGGTTCATGATTTTAAATCAGATTGGACTAGTGTTTTTGGTGATAAGACAATCAATGAATTATAAACAATACGGTAAGGATATCATTATTATTGTACAAGATAGCTACTTCAAACTGTTCTAGATGAATCTAGTTCAGTTTTTGGGCTCTTTTTCAGCAGGTGTCAAGTCTATCAAGGATTTAAGTAAAAAAAGAGATAAGACAGTAACTATTCTGAGGTTACTGTCTTATTTTTAACCCTTTTTTATCCATAAATGGGCATGCTAAAAAAACACCTCATCTGGTATTTTTTGAAACAAGGTGTTACAATAATACGGCATAGACAGCCTTATCGATTTTGGGTCAAAGAGTAATCGTAAAGTTTGTTATGCGTAATGAGGTAATACATTGTTCGAATGAGACGATGTATAGAGGCAATCGTATGTGGCTTAGTTGAAGCTATTGTCGATTGTCTTTTTCGTTTCTCATAAAAGTCAGCGATATGGCAGGGATTAGTATGACTAGCTGAAGCGATGTTGTGAATGCACTTGAACAAGATTTTTCTGGCATAGGGATTACCTCGTTTAGTAATGTGCTCCTTGGCGAGAAAGTTTCCAGATTCATAGTGTCTCAGGTCAATACCAGTAAAAGCGTTGATTTGATCGGTAGACTGAAAGCGACACTTTTTAAGATTTAGTAGTGTTGGAGTTCCAGCTTGCTTGAGAGATTGATGAGAATTCAATCGTGTCTGCATGTGCCTATGTTGGGAGTCAAACTCATATTTATAATGATAGCTTGAGGAATAATCTAACTCTTTGGAATGAAGCCATTACTGATACGCACATCAAGGAAGCTCTTGAAAGAGTTAATCTTTTATCTTTCTTAAGCCGTATAGATGAGCAAGTAAGTGACGGTAGCTTTTCGGAGGGTCAAAAACAAAGAATAGGCCTGATAAGAGCGTTTTTAAAAGGAAGTTCTGTTGTGATTTTTGATGAAGCCACTGCAAATCTTGACCATAAAAATGCTACTCGTATTGAGCACCTATTATTAAGTGATCCTAATATCACTTATATCACGGTTACCCATCATCTTATAAAGGAAAATGAACTATATTTTGATGAGATTATTCGTTTGGGAGAGGGCACTGAGTAAATGTTTGATATGATAAATACTTAGGATTTATTTCAATTTTACTAACGGCAGTCAAAGTGCTATAATGTAAGGGATTGTGAATTTAGCAAATTCTGCTATTTTCAAAAAAGAAAAAACAAATCAGAGATGCAAATCTCTTAGAAGAGGTGAATCCCATGGGACGTAAATGGGCTAATATCGTTGCTAAGAAAACTGCTAAAGATGGTGCAAACTCTAAGGTGTACGCTAAGTTTGGTGTTGAAATCTATGTAGCTGCTAAACAAGGTGAACCAGATCCAGAATCAAACTCAGCTTTGAAATTCGTTTTGGAGCGTGCTAAACAAGCGCAAGTGCCAAAACACGTTATTGATAAGGCTATTGATAAGGCTAAAGGTAACACTGATGAAACTTTCGTTGAAGGACGTTATGAAGGTTTTGGACCAAATGGTTCTATGATTATCGTAGATACTTTGACTTCAAACGTTAACCGTACAGCTGCTAACGTACGTACTGCCTTTGGTAAAAACGGTGGTAACATGGGTGCTTCAGGTTCTGTTTCATACATGTTTGATAAAAAAGGTGTTATCGTTTTTGCAGGTGAAGATGCAGACGCAATCTTTGAACAATTGCTTGAAGCAGATGTAGAAGTTGAAGATGTAGAAGCAGAAGATGGTACTATCACTGTTTACACTGAGCCAACAGATCTTCACAAAGCTTTGGAAGCTCTCCGTGCTAACGGACAAGAAGAGTTCCAAGTGACTGAACTTGAAATGATTCCACAAACTGAGGTTACTCTTGAAGGTGAAGACCTTGAAGTTTTCGAAGGACTTATTGATGCGCTTGAAGCAGACGATGATGTTCAAAAGGTATATCACAACGTAGCAGATATGTAATCTCATTCAACACTTTCCGTCATAAGGAAAGTGTTTTTATGTGGTCTGTCTAAGGATTTGTCTTGCTTGTCCTGACTTAATCTGATATAGTAGTAGCCAAGTGAATTATTGGAGGAATACGAAATATGAATATGATGCTAGTTTTGGCCATTTATGTGGTCGCAATTGTTGCTTATGTAGCTTTCAGCCGTCGTCGCCAAGCAAAGGCCCAGGAAGATCGTTTTGCAGGCCTTGCGAAGGGTGCTGAGGTTGAAACAATCGGTGGTTTGATTGCTATTGTCGATGAGATTGACAAAGAAAATAACCGTATTGTTTTGGATGCAGAAGGTGTTTTCTTGACCTTTGATTTGAGTCGTTCAATCATGAAAGTAATCACACCAGCACCAACTACAGAAACAGTAGAAACAACTAAAAAGACAATTATCGAAGAAGATTCAGCAATTGAGTCTGCTGATGAAAAGTAAGATGTGTATTTGAGACTAGGTTAAATCCTGGTCTTTTTGCGTTTTCTAATCTTATCGGTATTAAAAGCTGTTCAGAACCCCTGAAAATGTGGTAAAATAAAGGGTAAACTATATTTAGAGGATATTCCATGTTTAAATTTAGAAAAAAATCTCATCAAGAGGTTCTAGACAATATTCCCAACCATATCGGTATTATTATGGATGGAAATGGCCGTTGGGCTAAAAAACGTCTACAACCACGTGTGATGGGGCATAAGGCTGGGATGGATGCCTTGCAAAAGGTAACTATCGAAGCGTCACAACTTGGGGTTAAGGTATTGACAGTATATGCCTTCTCAACTGAAAACTGGTCACGCCCACAAGATGAAGTGAAATTCATCATGAATTTGCCAGTTGAATTTTTTAACAAGTATGTACCAGAATTAGACAAAAACAATGTTCGTATTTTGACAATCGGAGATAACAGTCGTCTGCCTAAGGAAACCTTAGATGCTCTTGAAAAGGCAGTTGAGCAGACAAAACATAATTCCGGTTTGGTTCTTAACTTTGCACTGAACTATGGTGGTCGTGCGGAGATTGTATCTGCAGTTCAAGCGATTGCTAAAGAGGTTGAAGCAGGCAAACTCAGTCCTGAAGCTATTGATGAAGATCTCATTGCTAAGCATTTGATGACGGATAAATTGCCTTACCTCTACCGTGATCCAGATTTGATTATCCGTACGAGTGGCGAGCTTCGTCTAAGTAATTTCTTGCCTTGGCAATCTGCCTATAGTGAGTTTTACTTTACAGATGTTTTCTGGCCAGATTTTGACCAGCAAGGGCTACGTCAAGCCATCTCTGACTACAATAAACGTCACCGTCGTTTCGGTGGTGTCTAGAAAGGACCTCTCATGCAAGAACGTTTAATTGGTGGGGGTGTGGCAGCAGCCATTTTCCTCCCATTGCTCTTTATCGGTGGTCTTCCTTTCCAACTTTTGGTTGGAGCCATGGCCATGGTTGCAGTGTCTGAGATGCTTCGCATGAAGCACTTGGAGATTTTCTCTATCGAGGGTATTTTATCAATGGTGGCAGCCTTTATCTTGGCTGTGCCGATTGATCAGTATTTTATCAGTCTTCCAACAAATGCTAGTGTGACAGGTTTTGCTGTTATTTCATTTTTGATTCTAGCAGGGACTGTCCTTAATAGCGACCACTATTCTTTTGATGATGCAGCTTATCCAATCGCATCTGCCTTTTATGTTGGTTTTGGTTTCCAAAATCTCATTGCGGCACGTTTGGATAGTTGGGAAAAAGTTCTCTTTGCCCTTTTTATTGTTTGGGCAACAGATATTGGAGCTTACCTTTTTGGTCGTCAATTTGGTCAGAATAAGCTATTGCCGAAAGTATCGCCAAATAAGACTATTGAAGGTAGTGTCGGTGGTATCTTATCCGCAATCATTGTGGCTCTTATCTTTGGTTTGATTAACCACGGCGTTTATGCCCCTCACAACTTCTTCTGGTTGCTTATCTGTACGATTCTCTTTAGTATCTTTGGTCAATTTGGTGATTTGGTTGAATCAGCTATTAAACGTCACTTTGGCGTTAAAGACTCAAGCAATCTCATTCCTGGGCATGGTGGTATTTTGGACCGTTGCGATAGCTGGATCTTCGTTTTCCCAATCATGCACTTCCTAGGACTTTTTTAAGAGTGGAGGTGTCTAGATGAAAGCTATTATTACCTTTTTACTGATTTTCTGTGTGATTGTCGTCTTCCATGAGTTTGGTCATTTCTTTTTCGCCAAACGCTCAGGAATTTTGGTTCGTGAATTTGCCATTGGTATGGGACCGAAAATTTTTGCACACACTGGTAAGGATGGTACCGTTTATACTATCCGTATCCTCCCTTTAGGTGGTTATGTCCGTATGGCTGGTTGGGGTGAAGATACAACTGAGATTAAAACAGGTAGCCCTGCCAGTCTAACGATTGGATCAGATGGTAAGGTAAGACGTATCAACCTTTCGGATCGCCAGATTGATCAGACGGCTTTACCTATGAACGTCACTGCCTATGATTTGGAGGATAAGTTAACCATTACAGGTCTAGTCCTAGATGAGACCAAGACCTATGAGGTTGATCATGATGCCACTATCGTTGAGGAGGATGGTACAGAACTTCGTATCGCTCCTAAGGATGTCCAATATCAAAATGCAAGCATTTGGGGACGTTTAATTACCAACTTTGCTGGTCCTATGAATAACTTCATTCTTGGGGTGCTTGTCTTTATTATCTTAGCCTTTGTTCAAGGAGGTGTTCAAGATACATCGACCAACCGTATCCAGGTAGCCGATGGAGGCGCTGCTCAGGTGGCAGGCTTGAAAAATGGTGATGCCATCGAGGCTATCAATAAGGACAAGGTTACTGATTGGGACAGCTTGAAGGAAGCATTGACAGAGAATACCCAAAAATTCTCCAAAGGTGACAGCCTTTCTGTGACAGTTAAGAGAAGTAACGGTCAGGAAGAAACAATCTCTGTTAAACCTCAGGAGAACCAAGGTAGCTATTTTTTGGGTGTTTCTCCTGCTTTAAAAACAAGTCTTAAAGATAAGATTTTTGGTGGTTTCCAAATGGCTTGGGAAGGGGCCTTCAAAATTCTCGTAGCACTTAAGGGGCTTATCACCAACTTTAGTTTGAATAAACTTGGTGGACCGGTTGCTATGTTCCAGATGTCTGCCCAGGCTTCAGAAAATGGCTTGATTTCCATTCTTAACCTTATGGGGATGCTCTCAATTAACTTGGGAATTTTCAATCTTATCCCAATTCCAGCCCTTGACGGTGGAAAAATTGTTATGAATATTATTGAAGCCATTCGTCGTAAACCACTTAATCAAGAAATTGAAAGCTATATTACACTTGCAGGTGTTGCTATCATGGTTGTTCTTATGATTGCAGTTACTTGGAATGATATTATGCGTGCTTTCTTTTAATTAGAAACAAAGAAACGAAAGGAAGTCTAAGGGACTTGAGCCAAGGGCCAGCCTCCTTAGTATGTAAATGATGAAACAAAGTAAAATGTTGATTCCAACACTTCGTGAAATGCCAAGTGATGCTCAAGTTATCAGTCATGCCCTTATGGTACGTGCGGGTTACGTGCGTCAGGTTTCTGCTGGTATTTATGCTTATATGCCATTGGCAAATCGTGCTATCGAGAAATTCAAAACCATCATGCGTGAGGAATTTGAAAAAATCGGTGCGGTTGAAATGTTGGCGCCAGCGCTTTTGACAGCAGATTTGTGGCGTGAGTCAGGCCGTTATGAAACTTACGGTGAAGACCTTTATAAACTTAAAAACCGTGATAAATCTGACTTTATCCTCGGTCCAACTCACGAAGAAACGTTTACAGCCTTGGTTCGTGATGCGGTTAAATCATACAAACAATTGCCACTTAATCTCTACCAAATCCAATCAAAATACCGTGATGAAAAACGTCCTCGTAATGGTCTTCTTCGTACACGTGAATTTATCATGAAGGATGCCTATAGTTTCCACCAAAACTATGAAGATTTGGATGTAACCTATGAAGACTACCGTAAAGCTTATGAGGCTATCTTTACACGTGCTGGCCTTGAATTTAAGGGTATCATCGGTGATGGTGGCGCCATGGGTGGTAAGGATTCTCAAGAATTCATGGCGGTCACTCCTGAGCGTACAGATCTCAACCGTTGGGTAGTTCTTGACAAGTCAATTGCTTCATTGGATGAGATCCCAGAAGATGTCATGGAAGAAATCAAGAAAGAATTGACATCATGGTTGGTATCTGGTGAAGACACAATTGCCTACTCTACAGAGTCAAGCTATGCAGCTAACCTTGAGATGGCGACAAATGCCTACACACCAGCGACCAAGGTTGTGACTCAAGAAGAAGTGACTCGTGTTGAAACACCAGATTGCAAGTCAATTGATGAAGTTGCTGCTTTCTTGAATGTTTCAGAAGAACAAACCATCAAGACTTTGCTTTTCATTGCTGATGATGAACCAGTGGTGGCTCTTCTTGTCGGTAATGATCAGGTTAACGATGTGAAGTTGAAAAACTACCTTGCTGCTGATTTCCTTGAACCAGCTACAGAAGATGAAGCACGTCAAGTCTTTGGCGCTAACTTCGGTTCTCTTGGTCCAGTTAACCTTCCTGAAAATGTTCGTATCGTTGCGGACCGTAAGGTTCAAGACGTGGCTAATGCGGTCGTTGGAGCCAATGAAGATGGTTACCACTTGACAGGGGTTAACCCAGAACGTGACTTCAAGGCAGAATACGTGGATATTCGTGAAGTTAAAGAGGGTGAAATTTCACCAGATGGTCAAGGTGTCCTTCAGTTTGCGCGTGGTATCGAGATTGGTCATATCTTTAAACTTGGTACACGTTACTCTGAAAGTATGGGTGCTAATGTTCTTGATGAAAATGGCCGTGCTGTTCCAATTATCATGGGATGTTACGGTATCGGTGTAAGCCGTATCTTGTCAGCTGTGATCGAACAACATGCACGTCTCTTTGTTAACAAGACACCAAAAGGTCAATACCGCTATGCATGGGGAATTAACTTCCCTAAAGAATTGGCTCCATATGATGTTCACTTGATTACAGTTAACACTAAGGATGAGGAAGCCAATGCTCTGACAGAACGTTTGGAAGCTGCTCTTATGGCTGAAGGCTATGATGTCTTGACAGATGATCGTAATGAGCGTGTTGGTTCTAAATTCTCTGACAGTGACCTTATCGGACTTCCAATCCGTGTGACAGTTGGTAAAAAAGCCAGCGAAGGTGTTGTCGAAGTTAAAATCAAGGCAACAGGTGATACTATTGAAGTTAATGCCGATAACTTGATTGAGACACTTGCTATCTTAACAACAGAACAAAATGCTTAATATAAAAAATCTTTTCTTGCAGGAGCAAGAAGAGATTTTTCTTTTGTAGTGACAATGATAAATTGAGAGAAAAGAGAGTAAATTCCAATTTGACAGAATTGTCTAAATAGTGTAAACTTAAGACTATCATAACTACGGAGGCATCACATGCTTAACAAAGCGACCCATTTGGGAAATCTTAAAGCTTTTTATTACTTTAGTTTCTTTAGATAGGACGTTTGTGTTTCAGGATACAAGCATCAGTCAGTTTGTATCTATGAAGCTAAAGCATTTTGTGATGGATTAGCCGATTAGATGAATAGGTCTAACCGGTGACATAAGCTAGCCTGTGCTAGTCAAGATGCATAAAACCAGTTGGGCCTGTCCTAACTGGTTTTTTTCATACCGTGGTCTATTTTTAATTTTCATTTGACTCTATCGTCTCGGAAAAAAGATGAAAGAAAATTGGAAATAGATAGAATAAAAAATAGAGGTATACAAGATGAAGAAATTCTTGGTCAGTATGATGGCTGTTATTACAGCTGTCCTCTTGGTAGCATGTTCCAATGCTTCTAATAAAGATTTGGTTCACGTCGGTGTGCTCCAATATGTGGAACATCCTTCCTTGTCAGCGACACGTAAAGGGTTCATTGAAGAACTCAAAGAGGAAGGTTACGTCGACGGTAAGAACATCAAAATCGATTATCAGAATGCACAAGGAGATCAGTCTAACTTGCAGACGATTTCTCAGTCGCTTATTGAAGATAATGATGTCATGTTAGCTATCGCAACCCCAGCAGCCCAGTCTTTGAGTAGTTTGACAAAGGACAAGCCAATTCTCTTTACAGCTGTCACAGATCCAGTTTCAGCTAAATTGGTTAAGTCTATGGACAATGTTGGAGGAAATATGACAGGGACAAGCGACATGTCACCAATCAACAAACAAGTCGAGTTGTTGAAAAAGGTCCTTCCAAACACTAAAAAAGTTGGGATTATGTACACGACCAGCGAGCGTAACTCAGAAGTTCAGGTTGAAGAAGCCAAGAAATACTTCAAGGAAGCTGGTATTGAAACGGTTATCAAAGGAATTTCATCAACCAATGATATCCAAGACACAGCCAAGAGCTTGATGAGTCAAACCGAAGTGATTTTCATCCCAACTGATAATACTATTGTTAGTGCTATTAATACCTTGGTAGATCTTTCTAAAGAGACTAAGGTTCCAGTTGTTGGTAGTGACGCTGGTAGTGTAGAAAAAGGTGTCCTATTCACTTATGGAACCAACTATGAAGCGCTTGGACGTCAAACAGGTAAGTTGGCAGGCCGTGTTCTCCGAGGTGAGAAGGTCAAGGATGTCGATGCCGAGTATCCTAAAACCCTAAATGTTGTGGTTAACCATGACATGGCTAAAGAACTTGGTATTGATGTTTCTAGCATTAGTGACGAGGAATCTAAAGCATCAACACAAGATGACAAACCAATTGCTAAAAAAGATAAGGGTGTCATTAAGCTTAAGGTCAATAAGTCTTCTAAAAAAGGATTTTCAAATGTGGTGCTAACAGCCATTTCTCAGGGGCTTCTCTGGGCTATTATGGCTATCGGGGTCTTCATTACCTTCCGTATTTTGGACCTTGCTGATTTGACAGCTGAGGGGGCCTTCCCACTTGGTGCTGCTACGACAACTATCATGATTATCCGTGGGATTAACCCAATCTTTGCGACTCTAGGTGGTTTTGTAGCTGGTATGCTTGCTGGAGCTGTGTCTGGCTTTATGCATACGAAAATGAAGATACCAGCACTCTTAACGGGGATTATTACCTTAACAGGGCTCTATTCAGTTAACCTTTTGGTTCTTGGAAGTGCCAATGTCTCTCTTTCAGGACACAACACGCTGGTGACTATGGTTATGGATCTTGGTCTATCTAAGCTGAATGGTGTGATTCTATTAGGACTGATTTTTGTTAGTCTGGTAGTACTTATGTTGGTTGTTCTCCTTAATACACAGGTTGGACTTGCTCTTCGTGCAACAGGTGATAACCTTGCCATGGGTGAAGCCAATGGTATCAAGGTTGACCGTATGAAGATTCTTGGCTACATGATTTCCAATGGTTTGATTGCCCTATCAGGTGCCCTCCTAGCTCAAAACAATGGCTATGCGGATATGAATATGGGTACTGGTACAATCGTAAATGGCTTGGCTGCAATCATCTTAGCCGAAGTTATCGTCAAGTATCTACCACTTGGCAAACGCCTCTGGTCAATTGTCGTAGGAGCTGTTCTCTACCGTTTGGTCTTGGTTATTATCCTTGCCATGAACGTTGATGCTCAAATGTTGAAATTGGCTTCAGCCATCTTGCTTGCTATCATCCTTTATGTGCCAGAAGTACGACAAAAATTGAAAATCAGACCTAACAAATCCTTGACTCCAGGAGGTGACAAGTAATGGCTTTACTTAGTTTACAACAGATTCATAAAACCTTTGAAAAAGGCACGGTCAATGAAAATCACGTCCTTCGTGGTTTGGATCTCGACATTGAACAGGGAGATTTTATCTCTGTTATTGGGGGAAATGGTGCTGGTAAATCAACCTTGATGAATTCAATTGCTGGTGTTCTTAGCATTGATGAGGGGGATATCTTGTTGGAGGGGCAATCTATTAAGAAAGCATCTGTAGATGAGCGCTCTAAAGACATTAGCCGTGTTTTCCAAGATCCTCGAATGGGGACAGCGACAAACCTTTCTATCGAAGAAAATATGGCGATTGCCTATCGTCGTGGTAAGAAACGTAGCTTTTTTAAAAAGTCTATCACTGAAAGCGAACGTCAAGTCTTCAAGGAAGCCTTGGTAGATCTTGGTCTTGGTCTTGAGAATCGTATGAAGACTGATGCTAATTTCTTGTCAGGTGGACAACGCCAAGCTTTGACACTTGCTATGGCAACCTTGGTTCGTCCAAAAATCTTGCTTTTGGATGAACACACAGCAGCACTAGATCCTAAGACAAGTGATATGGTCATGAATTTGACACGTAAGATTGTTGAAGAACAAGAATTGACAACCCTTATGATTACCCATAATATGGAACATGCTATCGAATATGGGAACCGTCTGGTCATGCTCTATCATGGTAAAATCGTCGTCGATGTGCGAGGTGAGGAAAAGAAAAACCTCACTGTTGCAGAACTTATGGACCTCTTCCACAAAAATAGTGGACAAGTCCTCAATGACGATGCCTTGGTACTCGGTTAATAAACAAAAAAAGAAACTATCCAAAGTTCAGATTTTGGGTAGTTTTTTCTTGACTATTTTTGACCAAGTGCTAAAATAAATATATAGATTAGCACTCGTGGTTTATGAGTGCTAAAAATAACGTTTCACACGTTACTAATAACAAATAACATTTGGAGGTAATTGGTATGGCATTGAAACCATTGGGTGATCGTATCGTTGTCCGTTTTGAAGAAACAGAAGAAAAAACAGCTAGTGGCTTTGTATTGGCAGGAGCTAGTCATGAAGCTACAAAGACTGCTGAGGTTTTGGCAGTAGGTGAAGGAATCCGTACTCTTACTGGTGAATTGATTGCACCTAGTGTTGCAGCAGGCGATAAAGTTCTTGTTGAAAATGGTGCAGGTGTCAATGTTAAAGACGGAGATGATTCCGTTTCAATTATCCGTGAAGCAGATATTTTAGCAGTCCTAGCTTAGGTCTATGCTAATCAGATATAAAGTAAGATAAAGAAGGAGTAACTATGGCAAAAGATATTAAATTTTCATCAGATGCACGCGCAGCAATGGTCCGTGGTGTTGATACTTTGGCTGATACAGTTAAGGTAACGCTTGGTCCTAAAGGTCGTAACGTGGTTTTGGAAAAAGCTTTTGGCTCACCTCTTATCACTAATGATGGTGTGACAATTGCTAAAGAAATTGAACTCGAAGATCACTTTGAAAATATGGGTGCTAAGCTTGTCAGCGAAGTGGCTTCAAAAACAAACGATATTGCCGGTGACGGAACAACTACAGCCACTGTTTTGACACAGGCTATCGTCCGTGAAGGTCTCAAAAATGTAACGGCTGGTGCTAATCCAATCGGTATCCGTCGTGGGATTGAAGCAGCTGTAGCTACAGCCGTGGAAGAGCTTAAAGCCATTGCACAACCAGTTGCTAATAAAGAAGCTATTGCCCAAGTCGCAGCGGTATCATCTCGTTCTGAAAAAGTTGGTGAATACATTTCAGAAGCTATGGAACGTGTGGGTAATGACGGTGTTATCACTATTGAAGAGTCACGTGGTATGGAGACTGAACTCGAAGTGGTTGAAGGTATGCAGTTTGACCGTGGTTATCTTTCTCAGTACATGGTTACTGATAATGAAAAGATGGTCGCTGACCTTGATAATCCATTTATCCTTGTGACTGACAAGAAAATTTCAAATATCCAAGATGTCCTTCCACTCTTGGAAGAAGTGCTTAAGACAAGTCGTCCACTCTTGATTATTGCTGATGATGTGGATGGTGAAGCTCTTCCTACACTTGTTCTTAACAAGATTCGTGGAACTTTCAATGTCGTTGCTGTTAAGGCACCTGGCTTTGGTGACCGTCGTAAAGCGATGTTGGAAGACATTGCCGTATTGACAGGAGCAACTGTCATTACTGAAGATCTTGGTCTTGAACTTAAGGATGCAACTATGGCAGCACTTGGTCAAGCTTCGAAAGTAACTGTGGATAAAGATAGCACAGTTATCGTTGAAGGTGCAGGAAGCACAGAAGCGATTGCTAACCGTGTTAACCTCATCAAGTCTCAATTGGAAACAACAACATCTGAATTTGACCGTGAAAAACTTCAAGAACGTTTGGCTAAATTGTCAGGTGGGGTTGCAGTTGTTAAGGTTGGTGCGGCCACTGAAACAGCCCTTAAAGAAATGAAACTTCGTATCGAAGATGCCCTTAACGCTACTCGTGCCGCTGTTGAAGAAGGTATCGTAGCAGGCGGTGGTACAGCCCTTGTTAACGTCATTGCTAAGGTTGCTGAACTTGATCTTGAAGGTGACGACGCTACAGGACGTAACATTGTCCTCCGTGCCTTGGAAGAACCAGTTCGTCAAATTGCTTATAACGCTGGTTATGAAGGTTCAGTTATCATCGATAAATTGAAGAATAGCCCAGTTGGTACAGGCTTTAACGCTGCTAACGGTGAATGGGTAGATATGGTTGAAGCAGGAATTATCGACCCTGTTAAGGTCACACGTTCTGCCCTCCAAAATGCTGCTTCTGTAGCTAGTCTTATCTTGACAACTGAAGCAGTCGTTGCCAATAAACCTGAACCAGAAACTCCAGCAGCACCAGCTATGGATCCAGGAATGATGGGCTACTAAGAGTTTAAAAAAGCAAAAGAAAAAACCTAGGAAAAGTCGAGAAACTTTTTCTGGGTTTTCTTTTTTCAATTATTTGTTGTTAATTACTGAAAAGGGTTAAATGTATCAGAACTTCCTTGTTGCCCGGCCATTTGCATCATCATTTGTTGCTGTTTGATACGCTCTGCTTCCTTATTCATATTGATAGAAACAACAAGAAGGATGACCCAACCGATGAAGGTCCAGTTTAGGAGGATGGATAAAACAAAGACTAGCCATTTCTCGTCTGTTTTGTTTAGGAGGGCTGGTAAGATAATAAGTGCTACAAAAGGTAAAGAAAAAATTAGGAGGAAAAGTGCTAAGGGTAACGTTGCCCCAACTTCATCGCTAGCAACTCCAATTAAATATATTCCGAGGGCCCAGATGATAAATGGAATATCAGCGACGGCTAACATGATGAGGTTTGTTTGGGTTTTCTTGTCTTGTTTCTTCCAAGTTTCATTTAGATTTTTGCTTGCTTGTTGGAAAGTTTCACCAGTTTGATTCGCAAATTGGTTAACAGTCTGACTGGCAGTTTCTACAACAGGTTTAACTTGTTCCTGGAAGGTCTTTGATTGCTTTTCTTGAGCTAAGTTAGTTGCTTGGAAAGTTTCTTCTTCATCTGCTGTAGAGTTAGTGAGTGGCTCTTCAGCGACGTCATAGCTGTCAACATCATTTTCGGTAGTTTCTACAACTTCTGTTGATGGTGCAGGTTCTGTAGGCTCAACAACTTCTGAGCCGTTCGTTGTTTCTACGGTCTCTTTTTGTGGGACAGGTTCTGTTACTTCGACAGTTTGTTTGGGAGTTTCTCGGACAAACTCGCCTTTCTGAGCTGCTTCAGCCATTTCTTGAATACTTGGATTACGACCATTAACTGCTTGGAAAAAATCGATCCAATCTTGTTGCTTCATGTGTATAACCTCCAGATATCTTGATTATAAAAATGTTGATAATTACAATTATAGCAATAGTGTAAGGGGACTACAATGGGAGTCTTTACTTTATTTCCTTATAATCTTCTTATCACTAAAGATGGGAAAGAGAAAGAAATAGGTTAGGATATAGACCACTAGAGGATATATCAGTGGATTATAGTCCCAGGCTCCTTGCCAATCTAGGTGTAAGAGTCTGACACTAGCGCGTGTTAGACCGGCACTCCAAGCTTTAAGGCCAAATGGTCTTAGGATTAAACTGAGTGGTGTTGGAAGATGTAAAAGGTAGACTCCATAAACTGCCACTAAAACTAAGAGATATAATCTAAAAAAACGCTGGTGGTAGGCCCACAAGCGTGTAAAATAGTTTTTCATTAGCCAATAACTGCAAATAGTTTTTGAGCGTTTGATTGGCGAGTAGCATCCATGATGAGGAATAAGTCAACGATTGACCAGATACCACATCCACCACACGTCAAAAGTTTACCAACACCGAGACCAATTTGTCCTAATAGAAAGCGGTCAATTCCAAGAGTCCCACCTAGAAGTGAAATAATCAACAACATTGTTGGATCTTGGAAGCTGATTGAGTAAAGCATTGAAAGTTGTTGCTCAGGAAGTGCTTCAAGACGTTGACGGATGTACTGAACTTGTTCTGTTGGGAAATACTTGGCGTTAATGGTTATCCATTGATCGACTGGATTCATAAATTAAATACCCCTCAAATTTTAAATGATATGTAAAGGATAACATATTGTAAAGGGAGATTCAAGGCGGTCAAGGCTTTTGAAGTCAATAAAAGTAACTTATTTGCAAGCTTTCACTGTGTCATAACTAGAGGATCATTAGGATAATCCTTTCGCACTATGCTTGAGAATGAGCCTACTTCTATTATTTGTGATTTCTCAACCCTTGTTCAAAACTGTCTGAGCTCGCCTTAACAGTGATTTTGTCGAGTGTTAAGGGATGGGTGAAACTAAGGGTGTGAGCGTGGAGCATGAGTCGAGATGAGGGGCGGTTGCTATAAAGAGGGTCCCCCAGAATGGCATGCCCATGGTGGGTCAGATGCACACGAATTTGGTGGGTCCGGCCGGTTTTTAGTTGACAGTTGACCAGACTAGCTCCTTTGAAGGCTTTGAGGCGCGTGATGGTTGTATAGGCAACCTGCCCTTTTCTAGGATCAACCACTCGTTTTCTACGGTCATGGCGGTCGCGTCCAATCTTGTCTTTGTACACAGTCTCCTTGGTCTGAAATTTACCTTCAGCCAAAGCCCAGTATTGACGCTGAATCTTCTTATCTTCCAAGAGTCGATTGAGAATAGGGAGAATAAAAGGATTTTTTGCAAAAAGCACAGCTCCACTAGTTTCCATGTCTAGTCGATGAACGACGTAACAGGTTTGCCCACAATAGGCCGAAACATGGTTAAGTAGAGCAATTTCTGTGGGTTCATTACCATGCGTCTTCATTCCTTCAGGCTTATTGACCACGATGAGATGCTGATCCTCATAGAGAGGTTCTACTAAACTGGCATTTCCCATAGGGATAATTTTTTCAGGGTAGTCCTCTGTATCAAAGGTCAGGCTAATCTTATCACCTTTTTCAACAGGACTCTGCCAATTAATAGTCTTTCCATTGATGAGGACGTGCTTTTTCGTACGTAGGAAATGACGAATCTTACGAGGGATGAGGAGCTTAGTTTCGAGCAAGTCTTTGACAGTTGTTGCAGGATAGGGATTGATAATTTCTACGTGTAAAGTCATGGTTTCATTATATCATGAACGTTTAAAAGAGGACAGAATCTGTAAAAACTTGGTATAATAGGGTTATGACATTTTTTGATAATCTAAAAAACAAACTTTTTAAAGAAGAAAATAGCGGAAAGGGTAAGGATTCCCAGCCTGCTGAAAAATCGAAGAATTTACAAAATAAGATAAAGGGACTCTTTGCTAAGAAACCTGATGAGGTTGAACAAGCCGTTGAAGACTTAGATATGTCTCAGGAAAGTCAAGAGACGTCACGTTATCAACGTTCTAAGCAAAAGAAACCTATTGATACCACCAAACCTTTAGGTAAGGTTCAGGCGTTCTTGAGCAAGTTTACACTTTCGCCAAGAAATCCTATTCGTCGTTTCTGGCGTCGCTATCATATTGGTAAAATTCTCTTTATCTTGGTAGCTATGCTGGTTTTGACAGTTGGTTCCTACCTTTTCTATATTGCCAAGACGACCAATGTTTCAGATCTTCAAGATGCCTTGAAAGCTACGACGGTTATTTATGACAAAGAAGGCAATCAAGCTGGTTCTTTGTCAGGGCAGAAAGGGACCTATGTGGAGCTGGATGCCATTAGTGATAGCCTAGAGAACGCTGTTATAGCAACTGAGGACCGTACCTTCTATGAAAATAGCGGGGTTAACGTCAAGCGATTTCTCTTGGCCATTGTATCTATGGGACGCTTTGGTGGTGGTTCGACCATTACCCAACAGTTGGCTAAAAATGCCTTCTTGACTCAAGAACAGACAGTCACTCGTAAGGCCAAGGAATTCTTCCTCTCTTTGGAATTAACCAAGAAATACAGCAAGCAAGAAATCCTTACCATGTACCTCAATAATGCCTACTTCGGAAATGGGGTTTGGGGTGTTGAAGATGCCAGCCAAAAATACTTCGGGACAAGTGCTGCCAATCTAACTGTTGATGAAGCAGCTACCCTCGCGGGTATGCTTAAGGGACCTGAAATTTACAACCCAATCGATAATATCCGAAATGCGACCAACCGTCGAAACACTGTCCTCGCCAACATGGTTGATGACAAGAAGTTGAGTCAGGCAGATGCCGACAGCGCCGCAGGAGTTGATATGGCTAGCCGCTTGGATGATACCTATCAAGGGACTGGCGATGACTACAAGTATCCGTCTTACTTTGATGCCGTCATTGAAGAAGCTACGAAAACTTATGGCTTGAGTGAGGATGAAATCGTTAAAAATGGTTACAAGATCTACACAGAGATGGATGCCAACTCACAAGCTAACATGCAGCAAACCTACGAAAATACTAATCTCTTCCCTACATCAGAAAGCGATGGTAGTACAGCTCAGTCAGCTAGTGTGGCACTTGATCCAACAACTGGAGCGGTCCGTGGTCTAGTAGGTCGTGTAGGTGGTACCAGTGATACAACCTTCCGTAACTTTAACTATGCAACCCAAGGGAAGCGTAGTCCTGGATCGACCATCAAACCTTTAGTGGTCTATGCCCCAGCCCTGGCTTCAGGATGGAGCATCAACAAGGACCTTCCGAATACACCAATTGATTACAATGGCTATACCCCAACCAACTACGGTGGTGTAGAGACAGAGGATGTGCCTATGTATCAAGCTTTGGCCAACTCCTACAATATCCCAGCAGTTTACCTCTTTAATCAAATCGGTATTCAAAAAGGGATCAGTTACGGTCAAAAATTCGGTCTCAACTTTGACAATGTTCCAGAAGAACTGGGAATTTCACTTGGTGGTGGTGTGACAGCCAGTCCTCTTCAAATGGCTCAGGCTTATGCAACCTTTGCTAATGGTGGTGAGATGAACACAGCTTATTTTATCACTAAAATTGAAAATGCCAGTGGTGACATTATTGCTACCCATAGTAAGAAGTCTAAACGTGTTATCAGCCAGTCAGTAGCTAACCAGATGACCAGCATGATGCTTGGTACCTTCTCAAATGGTTCTGCTGTGAATGCCAACTACACAGGTTATACTATGGCAGGTAAGACAGGTACTGTTCAGGCTGAATTTAACAAGGATTTGACTAGTGACCAGTGGGTGATTGGTTATACTCCTGATGTGGTTATGACGACCTGGATCGGTTTTGATAAGACTGACGAGAGTCACTACCTAACAGGAGCTAGCTCGGGAACAGCTTCGACGATTTTCAGCTACATCGCTGCGGATGTTTTGCCAAATACACCAGGTACTGAGTTTACCGTTGAAAATGCCTATGCAGCTGATGGTCAAACACTAGACTATACGGCAGATCCCAATGACTCGCGCAATAGCAGTAACAAGTCATGGACAGACAAGGCATCAGACGTTGTGAATGATGTTAAAGATCAGGCAAGCAGCCTTTGGGATAAGATTACAGACTCCTTCTCAGGTCTATTCAGATAGCTTGTCAATTGCATTTAAAAGTGGTAAGATAAAAAGAACGGAGGCGTTATGGCACAGAAAAAAGCAAGCCTAGCGTGTGCTGAATGTGGGAGCCGAAACTACTCAATTAATGTGAGTAGCACTCCCAAACCAACACGACTAGAAGTTAACAAATTTTGTAAACATTGTAAAAAATACACCTTGCATAAGGAAACAAGATAGGAGACACCGTGAGACAAACTGGAAGTATTTTCAAAGTCTTGAAAGACACGACTTGGCCAGACCGTAAACAACGCTGGCACGATTTTATTTCAGTTCTTGAGTATACTGCGTTCTTCACTGTCATCATCTATGCGTTTGATGAATTGTTGAGTCGCGCTATGTCAGCACTGATTAACTTTTTCTAAAGAAAACACAAAAAGAGTGGGAATGCCTGCTCTTTTTTGTTATAATAAATGCAGATAAAAGCGAGAAGAAGGGCCACCAGGCTTTTTTATTACGCTTTGAATTAAACCTCAGACATTCATTTACATTTAACACTCGCATCTAGAAGATAGCTAGCCAAAGGTGTTTAAATGTCATTTAGAAAAAAGAAAGGAATCCTAAAATGCTAGATTCATTCGATAAGGGCTGGTTCGTCCTTCAAACCTATTCAGGATACGAAAACAAAGTTAAAGAAAACCTTTTGCAACGTGCCCAAACTTATAACATGCTTGAAAATATCTTGCGTGTTGAAATCCCAACTCAAACGGTCAATGTTGAGAAAAACGGTAAAGTTAAAGAAGTAGAAGAAAACCGCTTCCCTGGTTACGTTCTTGTTGAGATGGTAATGACAGACGAAGCATGGTTCGTTGTCCGTAACACTCCAAACGTTACTGGTTTCGTTGGTTCTCACGGTAACCGTTCTAAACCAACACCACTTTTGGAAGAAGAAATCCGTCAAATCTTGATTTCAATGGGTCAAACAGTTGATGTTTTTGATACTAATATCAAGGTTGGTGATGTGGTTCAAATCATTGATGGTGCCTTTATGGGTCAAGAAGGCCGTGTTGTAGAAATTGAAAACAACAAGGTTAAAATCATGATTAATATGTTTGGTTCAGAAACAGCTGCTGAACTTGAACTTTACCAAATCGCTGAACTTTAAGATAGACAAAAAGAGGTTGGACTAAGAGACTTCAACCTTGGAAGACTATCTCATTAAACTTGAGGGGAGAGGCTAGAAGCTAGATTTTTGAAATTTAGTTCTGTGTCACTCTCTTTTTTTCTAACGGATGATGATGAATTACAAACGATTTTACGATAGGATTAGCGCTCCTTTGCGTTCTTACGCTAAGGTTTTAGAAGGGTTGAACAAGCTTATAACTAGGACTTTTTACCTGCTTTTTCCTATATTTCTTATTTGGGTTTGGCTAAGGAATGACTGGTTTGTTCTCTCTACAACGGTGCTTATTATGGGGGGAGGCTTTTTCCTTCTTTCTCTTGGTCGTAGCCTCTATAATCGACCACGTCCATACCAGACCTGGGCTATTCAACCCCTTATTAAGAAGGACAGTTTGGGTAATTCCTTTCCCAGTCGGCATGTTTTCTCAGCGACTGTCATTGCTATGTTGGCACTGACGCTTAACCCCTGGCTAGGTGGGGCTATGCTTTTTCTGGCGGGCGCTCTAGCTCTTTTGCGTGTGCTAGGTGGTGTTCACTATCCTAGTGATGTTTTGGCAGGCTATGTCACTGGGATTCTTATAGGTCTCCTTCTTTATCTTTAGAAAATTTGGGTCTTCTTCGAGAGAGGAAGGCTTTTTTCGTTGAAAAAGGAAAGGCACCTCTAGGGCACCTTTCCTTTTGTTCTAAAATTCGAGTTGGCAATTAAGGGCTGTTCCCACCCCAAATGTTATCTTAGTTATAAGATGTGTTCTAAAATTCGAGTTGGCGATTAAAGGTTGTTCCCACCATTAGATATTAGCTTAGTTTAGGACATGTTTTCTAATAGCTTGAGCGACACCATGCTCATCATTTGAAGCAGTTACTAAGTTTGCAGTTTCCTTAACCCCTTCAGGTGCATTGCCCATAGCAATTCCTAGGCCAGCTAGAGCTAGCATAGGACTATCGTTGAAGTTATCTCCGATGGTCATGACTTGTTCAAGAGGAAGGTCATAATATTTGGCAAGCTCAAGGAGAGCATGTTCTTTAGAAACATGTTTGGCAGTGACTTCTAAGTAGTTATCTTTGGATAAGTAGAAGGCTGTCTGTGGAAAATCCATGCTTAGGAATTTTTGGTGGAGGTCCTGGATAACTTCAGGCTCATCAATCAACAATAGCTTGTGGATAGGTGGTTCTGAGTCTGAGACCGTGTCTTGTAGTTCCTTAATGATAGGAGATTCACCCGTGATACTTCCTTCCAACTGAGACCATTTGTCTAGTTCGTTGGTGATCCAGTCCTTGCCAGAGTAGATATTCACAGAGACACTTGGATAATCTGTGGATAAGTAGCTAAGAAGTTCTTGAATCTCAGATTTGTCCACAGGGTGCTGTATGATAGTACGATCCCCCTCAAGTACTAAGGCACCGTTGTAGCAAGCGATGGGATTGTCATGAAGTCCCAGTTTATGAGCAATTGGTTGCATCCCTAGTGGCGAACGGGCAGAAGCTAAAACAAAGGGAATATTTGCCTTTTCAAGCTCTGGCATTACCTCAATCAGTTGCTCATCCACCTGGTGGTTACTAGTGAGAATAGTGCCATCAATGTCACTGATAATCAAACGAATATTACTCATAATCGCTATCCTTTCCATCGTATAAAATCGTTACTTTATCTTTAAGAGACTCGACCAAATCAGGATCAGGTTCTTTATCTGTAATCCAGTAGTCAAAGTCTTCAATTTTGCTCAAGATATATTTGGAGTGCTTTTCATATTTATCAGATTCAGCAATAAGTATCTTGGTTCTAGCAGCTTGCATGGCCAGTTGTTTGACAGCAACGTCCTCTTCATCTTCATAGCTGACCACTCCTTGACTGAGACTAGCCGCTCCGAAGAAGGCTAAGTCAAACTGTAGATGTTGCAAGAGCTGGGTTTCGTGAAGCGAATAGTAGAAGCGGTTTTTGCTGTAAAATCTTCCTCCCAAGAGATGAAAGTCGATTCCTTCTTTGCCACTTAGGACCAAGGCATTGTCCAAAGAGTGGGAGTAGACAGTTACGCTCTTAGTCAATTTTTGTGAAACCTCAAGCATCAAGGTAGAGACATCGAAGAAGAGAAGAGATTGGTCTTTGACAAAGCTAAGCGCTAGGTCTGCCAATTTTTTCTTGTCTTCAGTGAGTTCTTCCTGACGTTCTTGGAAGCCAAGAACAGTGGTATTTTTAACTGGAAGAATGCCACCATGGGTACGCTGAGCCAAATTCCTCTGGCTGAGGCAGTCGAAATCTCTTCTGACGGTATCTTTGGAAACACCCAATGCGTCAACCATTTCCTTGACAGAAAGGCTTCCTCGCTCTTCCAAGAGTGTTAATATTTTCTCTAATCGTTGTTCCTGATACATGTGTCACCTTCTTTCTGATACTAGTATAGCATCTTTTTGCTTTTTTGCAACACAAAAACGCAAAAAAACTTAAAAAGAATGAAAAAGATGCAAAATAGGCTCAGGTGAATTTGCCTCTTAAAGTTCCCTTATCATCTTTAAAAATCCTTCAAAAATGCTATAATAGAAGCATTACGAATATTGGAGAGAAACCATGAGTTTTTACAATCATAAAGAAATCGAGCCTAAGTGGCAAAAATACTGGGCTGACAATCACACTTTTAAGACAGGAACAGATGCCTCAAAACCTAAGTTTTATGCGCTTGACATGTTCCCTTACCCATCTGGAGCGGGTCTTCACGTAGGACACCCAGAAGGCTACACAGCGACTGATATCCTCAGCCGTTTCAAACGTGCGCAAGGTTACAATGTCCTTCACCCAATGGGATGGGATGCCTTTGGTTTGCCTGCAGAGCAATACGCTATGGATACAGGGAATGACCCAGCAGAATTCACAGCAGAAAACATTGCCAACTTCAAACGCCAAATCAATGCGCTTGGATTCTCTTATGACTGGGACCGTGAAGTCAATACTACAGATCCAAACTACTACAAGTGGACGCAATGGATCTTCACCAAGCTTTACGAAAAAGGTTTGGCTTATGAAGCTGAAGTGCCAGTCAACTGGGTTGAAGAATTGGGAACAGCTATCGCCAACGAAGAAGTTCTTCCAGATGGAACATCTGAGCGTGGTGGCTATCCAGTTGTCCGCAAACCAATGCGCCAATGGATGCTCAAAATCACTGCCTATGCTGAGCGCTTGCTCAATGACTTGGATGACCTTGACTGGCCAGAGTCTATCAAGGACATGCAACGCAACTGGATTGGTAAATCAACGGGTGCTAACGTAACTTTCAAAGTAAAAGGAACAGACAAGGAATTCACTGTCTTTACGACACGTCCAGATACTCTTTTTGGTGCGACCTTCACTGTTTTGGCGCCTGAACATGACTTGGTAGATGCCATCACAACACCTGAACAAGCTGAGGCTGTAGCTGATTACAAACATCAAGCCAGCCTTAAATCAGACTTGGCTCGTACAGACCTTGCTAAGGAAAAAACAGGGGTTTGGACTGGTGCTTATGCCGTCAACCCTGTCAATGGGAAAGAAATCCCAATCTGGATTGCGGACTATGTTCTTGCCAGCTACGGAACAGGTGCTGTTATGGCCGTACCTGCCCACGATGAGCGTGACTGGGAATTTGCAAAACAGTTTGACCTTCCAATCGTAGAAGTGTTGGAAGGTGGGAACGTTGAAGAGGCTGCTTACACAGAAGATGGCCTTCACGTCAACTCTGACTTCTTGAACGGTCTCAACAAAGAAGAAGCGATTGCTAAAATCGTGGCTTGGTTGGAAGAAAAAGACTTTGGTCAAGAAAAAATCACTTACCGTCTTCGTGACTGGCTCTTTAGCCGTCAACGTTACTGGGGTGAACCAATCCCAATTATTCATTGGGAAGATGGTACTTCAACAGCTGTTCCAGAAAGTGAACTCCCACTTGTCTTGCCAGTAACCAAGGACATTCGCCCTTCAGGTACTGGTGAAAGCCCATTGGCTAACTTGACAGACTGGCTTGAAGTGACTCGTGAGGATGGTGTCAAAGGTCGTCGTGAGACGAATACTATGCCACAATGGGCAGGTTCAAGCTGGTACTACCTCCGCTATATCGATCCACACAACACAGAGAAATTGGCTGACGAGGACCTCCTCAAACAATGGTTGCCAGTCGATATCTATGTGGGTGGTGCAGAACACGCCGTGCTCCATTTGCTTTACGCTCGTTTCTGGCATAAATTCCTCTATGACCTTGGTGTTGTACCTACTAAAGAGCCATTCCAAAAACTCTTCAACCAAGGAATGATCTTGGGAACAAGCTACCGTGACCACCGTGGAGCTCTTGTGGCAACTGACAAGGTTGAAAAACGTGACGGTTCCTTCTTCCATGTGGAAACAGGAGAAGAATTGGAGCAAGCACCAGCTAAGATGTCTAAATCCCTCAAGAACGTTGTCAACCCAGACGATGTGGTGGAACAATACGGTGCTGATACCCTTCGTGTCTATGAAATGTTCATGGGACCACTCGATGCTTCAATCGCTTGGTCTGAAGAAGGATTGGAAGGAAGCCGTAAATTCCTTGACCGTGTTTACCGTTTGATTACAAGTAAAGAAATCGTTGCGGAAAACAATGGCGCTCTTGACAAGGTTTATAATGAAACCGTTAAATCTGTTACTGAGCAAATCGAGTCTATGAAATTCAACACAGCCATTGCTCAACTCATGGTCTTTGTCAATGCTGCCAATAAGGAAGACAAACTTTATGTAGACTACGCCAAAGGCTTTATCCAATTGATCGCTCCATTTGCGCCTCACTTGGCAGAAGAACTCTGGCAAACAGTGGCAGCAACCGGTGAGTCTATCTCTTACGTGGCTTGGCCAACATGGGACGAAAGCAAATTGGTTGAAGACGAAATCGAAATCGTCGTTCAAATCAAAGGTAAAGTCCGTGCCAAACTCATGGTTGCTAAAGACCTTTCACGCGAAGAGTTGCAAGAAGTAGCTCTTGCTAACGAAAAAGTCGAAGCAGAGATTGATGGCAAGGAAATCGTTAAGGTGATTGCGGTACCAAATAAATTGGTTAACATTGTTGTAAAATAACCAATTTATTTGTTCATTTCCAACCTCAAACAGTTTCCCAAACTGTTTGAGCCTAATAAACTCGTTAATATTGTTGTGAAATAAAAATAAATCCTTCGGAGCTTAGTTCTGGAGGATTTTTTAGGTTCGGCTTGACAAGAAATAGTGGTTTTGTTAATATCATTAACAAAAGAGAGACACTATGAATAAGAAAGAACTACATAAGTTTAATAATCGTTTTAACAGCTTTGCTTTAGCTTTTGAACAGTTGAAAAAGGCTCAGCATAGGAACAGTATTGATAAATCAATCACTATTAATGAAGTCCATTTGATTGACCTAATAGGTCGCAATCAGCCTGTGAATCTAGTGAAATTATCTGAGTTACTTGAAGTCTCTAGGAGTGCCATTACTCAGAGTGTTAGACGTTTAATCAAGAAAGACCTCGTTTCTTTTGAATTTGCACCGGATAATGAAAAAAATAAATATCTGATATTATCCCAAAAAGGGGTTGACGTTTTTAACATTCATAAAGAGCAACAAGAACATATTGAGACAGCCATTTTTTCAGTTTTAAAAAACTATAGTGAGGAGGACCTTCAAATGGTTATGAAATTGATGGATGATGTTGAAAAGGTATGGCAAGAATTACCGTGGTAAAAATCACGGTAATTTAAAAACTATATTGTTAATCACATTAACAAAAAGAGGAAGATATGAATATAAAAATTGAACTGATCTCAGAGTCTGATTTAGCAGACGAATCTTTTAATATTGTCATCGATGGCTTAAAACCAAGAGAAATATATCGAGTCGAAATGTATTTATCCGATTATTATTGTATCAATGCTCCCATGCTTTTAGCTCATGATGTTTTATGGAAATCAGCAGCGACTTTTGTATCAGATAAGAATGGTATTATTGATATTTCACAAACTCCATCTTGTTCTGGCTCTTATGAAGATATTGCAACAATGGGGTTATTCTTTAATGCCAAACCTTTGACCAATAGGAAAAAGAAACTTCCAAACTCTCTTTCTAAAATTCCCTTATTAGATCACTTTTTTGTGGAAATCAAAATTATACAAGGTAATACTGTCGTCGCAGAGAGAACTTTCACAAGACATTACATGAGTTCGCAAATTAGTCATCAAGATATTTACGGGAAAAATTTTCAAGGGAGACTCTTTTATGATAAAAAGGCAATAAACGCACCAGCATTGATTATTGTGAGCGGTAGTGAAGGAAGGATTGAAAAGACACAGAATATAGCTCAGCTTCTATCTTCTAGAGGTTATATTTGCCTAGCAGTTGCCTACTTTGGTTTAGAGGGATTGCCAAAACATTTGGAATGTATTCCTTTAGAGTGTCTTGTGGAAGCAAAGAATTATCTACGTCAGCATCCTCAAGTAGATAGTGAAAAAATTGGACTCTATGGACGTTCTAAGGGAGCAGAGTTAGTTTTAGCTGAGGAGAGTATTTTTAATGACGTTCAATGTTTGGTACTAAATTCACCCTCTGATGTGGTATATGAAGGGATAAAAGGGAAATGGAACTCTCATACTTCTTCTTGGACATATTTGCAAAAAGAACTTCCTTATCAAAAGTTTCGACTTAGAGATTATCTGTTCAGCAAACTTTTAAAAAAATCCTTCCCTAAAGATTGCTCTGCTAGGATAGATATTGGTCAAATGCATTCACCAATCTTATTGCTCGGAAGTACTGTTGATGAAATATGGGATGCCTCGTCAGCAATTGATGATATTGTTTCACATTATAAAGGACACCACATTACATTTAAAAAATACCATGAAACAGGTCACATGTTGACAGTGGCTTATCAACCCAATCATCGCTATCGAAAAGATTGGCGTTTACTGCTGAAAGAGAGCAAGGATTCTTGGTTGGCTACGATTCATTTTTTTGATAGGCATTTGAAGAAGCGATGCTACAAATCCTATGGAAAGGATATAAAAAAGTAATTCATTCCCCCTTTTGATGGGTTCTTATAGTGAGAGATTTTGTTCTGTTTTACCGGCAATTAAAATTGAAAGTCAGTTTGTCTTTTTTTATTGGGGGAATTGATTTTTATGAAAAATACTGTTAATCTCTTCCATCTCGCCACTCATCTCTTCATTTTGACCACTTATCCCCAAAAGCCGTTTAAAAAACGGCTTTTTTGCTAGACTGGTTCTATCAAAAGGAGAGAGAACATGATATTACAAGCTAAAAACATAAGCAAACGGTATGGGAACCACCTTGTTGTTGATAATATTCAATTACAATTTAAAAGAGGGACTTTCAATGCGATTCTAGGACCAAATGGGGCGGGGAAATCAACGACAATTTCCATGGTGATTGGTTTGAAACAACCAACGCAAGGTGAAATCATCTATGAACCCGGTACTAAAATTGGTGTGGTCTTCCAGACTAGTGTTTTGGATGAGATGCTGACTGTTAGGGAAAATCTGGCCATTCGTGCCAGACAGTATAAAGAACTGAAACCCAATCGTGTGTCTGATCTCATTGGTCGGCTAGGTCTATCAGCTTTCCAAAAGCAGAGATACGGGACGCTTTCAGGTGGCCAAAAGCGTCGGGTTGACATTGCGCGTGCTCTACTCTCACAACCAGATATTCTGTTCTTAGATGAGCCAACGACAGGTTTAGATATCCAAACTCGGAAGTCTATTTGGGATTTGCTCTATCAATTGCAGAGAGAAGAGGGAATGACCGTTGTACTGACCACGCATTATCTTGACGAAGCAGATGAAGCTGATCAGATTTATATTGTGGACCATGGGAAAGTGATTGCTCAGGGATCGGCATTAGATATTAAGAGCCAGTATGCAAAAAACATCTTGAAGATTCGTTTCAAGGAGATAGAGCAGATAGAAAGTCTTAAAACTTCGGGAATGTCAGTAGAGCAACAAAGTCAAATGGAGTATGTTTTTCAACCCGAGAGTGAAAGGGAAGCTATTGATTACCTGGCACAAGTTAGAGATAGAATAGCCCATTTTGAGTTTCGTCCAGGGACCATGGATGACGCCTTTATTGCACTTACAGGAAGGGAGGTTCGCTAATGCTAGCTTTACTAAAGCGAAATTTTTTATTGTACTTCAGGAATCGTTCAGGAGTTTTCTTCTCCTTGTTGGGAGCCTTGATTTCCTTTATTCTCTATATTATTTTTCTTCAAAAAAATCTAACAGATGCTTGGAATCAGCTACCCAATAGTGGTCCTTTGTTAAATAATTGGTTAATGAGTGGGGCGCTGGCTGTGACAGGGACAACGACGAGTCTGGCTGCCCTGACTCAGTTGGTAAAGGACCGTGAACATCAAGTAGATCAGGATCTTTATTTATCGAATCATGGGAAATGGCGGTTACCATTTTCGTATCTAGCGAGTGCAATCATCATTTCTTTTGCCATGCAAGTCCTAATGTATGTACTGATGTGTGGCTATTTTAGAGAAGTTCCAACCCTTTCTCTATTACCTGAGGTGCTCCTCATCATGCTGCTTAGTAGCCTGCTTTCTAGTTTAGTGAATGCCATTTTTGTTTATTTTTTCCAATCTGTAGACAGTTTGGGGAAGTTTGCGACCATAGTGGGGACAGCTTCTGGTTTTTTGGTAGGAACTTATGTACCTTTGGGCGTTTTACCTGATTTTGCACAACTACTAATGAAATGTACTCCAGCAACTTATATTGCATCACTTTATCGGCAAGTACTCATGAAAGAAACATTAAGTGAGACCTTTAAAGGTCAAGATAACCTTCTTCGAGAGTTCCAAGAAAAAATGGGCGTTCAGCTCAAGTGGCAAGGTTTGTTGACAAAGGAAAATACTTACCTTATAGTGTTAGGAGGTATTCTTCTAGCAAGTATTCTTTGGATTGTTTTAGTGAAAAGAACTAGCCAGAAAAAATAAGTGAGAGTTGGAATAGGAATGAAACTTCGTTTTGAAGAAAAATCAGATATTTCGGTAAAGGATCCCTGTGTGGTCATCCAAGCAGAGCGATTGTCTGATCAAGCACGAGAGGTAATGGATTATCTCGAACAATTTTCAGTTGTAAATCAAGTGGTGATTCCTATTAAAACGGATGATCATTTGGTTATGGTAAAAATTGATGACATTATTCTAGCTGAGATTGAGAAGAATGTGTTAACGATTTATACCGTAAACAATACCTATACGATGAGAGAGACACTGACAAACTTTCAGCATCGCATCAATCGTCGAAGTTTTTTACAGATATCACGTCATGCTGTTATGAATATAGATCATTTGGAATCACTATCGGATAGTTTTTCTGGCAATATGATGGCTAAAATGACAGGTGGAGTTAAGTCTAGTGTCAGCCGAAAATATGTCAAATCTTTGATGGATTATTTAGGGGTGTAGGAGGAACCAATGAAACGTTTAATTGCTTATTTTGTATCCGGCGTGAGAACGGGATCGTTCTTTTACCTTGCACTCCTTTTACTTGGTCAATTATTTCCCCAGATTATCTATCCCAAAGTTAGTGTAGGAAATATTTTAGCCCTCTTTATGATGAGTGGTTTAATGGGAATGCTCTCGTGGATTTTGGAAGAGCTTGACCGCATGTCGTACAGATTAAGAGTAGTCTTGCATTTCTTGTTGACGGCGATTGTACTTACAGTGACTTGTCTGATATCAGGCTGGTATGAGGCTTTAACGAACCCTGCTATCTGGATTGTTTTCATTTTTGTTTATATTATTATCTGGCTTTATCTCATTTGGCAAATGCATATGAGAACACAGCGTATTAATCAAGCTTTACTGCATCGTCGAAGCCAGAAAAAGAAAAGTAATAAATTATAGTAAACTTCAAAAAAATACTCTTTTTCCTCTTGACCCTCACGCCACGTCATAGCCTATACTCTTAATCAGAGAGGAGTTCTAATGAAATCTGTAAAAGAAGTGAGCCAACTATCAGGTGTCAGTGTACGCACCCTTCATTATTATGACGAAATTGATTTGCTGAAACCGTCAGTTGTGGCTGAAAATGGTTACCGTTACTATAATCGCGATGCGGTTGTCCGTTTGCAAGAAATATTGCTTTACCGTGAGTTAGACTTTCCTCTCAAAAAAATTAAGGAAATCGTAGGTCAACCAGGTTATGACAAAGTTCAAGCGCTTAGGGATCAGATTAAGCTCTTAGAGCTGAAAAGGTCCCGTTTAGAAGCCGTCATAGCTCATGCCAAGGCCTTACAAATGGAGGAAGAAGAAATGTCATTTGAAGCATTTGATCAAAAAGCTGTAGAAGCCTTTCAGGAAGAAGCTCAGGCTAGATGGGGTCAGACAGAAGCTTATCAAGCTTTTGCGGCTAAGGGAGAGGAATCCTTCCCTGAAGTTACAAAAGAGATGACTGCAATCATGTCTACCTTTGGACAGCTCAAGGAGTATAATCCTGGGGATGATAGTGTTCAGGAGCAAGTAAAGGTGTTACAAGACTATATTAGTCAGCATTTTTATCCATGTGACCAAACGGTATTAGCTGGTCTCGGTCAGATGTATCAAACAGATAATCGCTTTTCTAGTTTTATTGATAAAGTTGGAGGAGCAGGGACTGCCACTTTTCTCGCAGAAGCTATTCGTATTTATTGTCAATAAACTAAAGCCAAAGTCTTAGGGACTTTGGCTTTTTTCATGCCATAGTGACATTTATGTCACTATTTTTATAATCATTTAATGATTATAATTAATGTATCGTTTTAGAAGGCGATTAGTTAACGGTTTTTGTTATTTTGCTTGAAAATTTCTTGCAGGTAATCAGATAGAAACTAATCAAATTCTAATCTAAACCAAATTTACGGAGGAACTCATGTCCATTTTAACCATCGACCACATCTCAAAGTACTATAATCTCGACGGTACGAACCAAGAGCGCGCTTTGAACGATGTTACACTTGAGATTGCACCAGGAAAGATCACTGCTATCTACGGTCCATCTGGCTGTGGTAAGACCAGTCTGCTTAGTATTATTAGTGGTCTGGATAGTCAGTATCAAGGAAATCTTTATTTCAAAAATCAAAACATGCGAGATTTTTCAGAGCGTGACTTGACCTATTTTAGAAAGGCTCACATTGGCTTTGTCTTTCAAAATTTCAATCTTATCTCTCATCAATCAGTACTTGAAAATGTCAAGATGCCTCTTTACGTTAAAAATATGACTGATAAAGAGATGGCCGAGATTGCGGAGAGGGAGCTTAGCCGTCTTGGAATCGGAGACTTTATCAAGAAAAATGTTAAGCAGCTTTCTGGTGGGCAAAAACAACGTGTGGCCATTGCCCGTGCCCTAGTCAATAATCCGGAAATGATTGTGGCTGATGAACCGACAGGTTCTCTTGATTCTCAGTCTCAGGAAAATGTTCTCGACATTTTTAAAGAGCTAGCCGAGGCAGGTAAAACTGTGATTATCGTAACCCATAACCCTGAAGTGGCGGATTATGCGGATATTGTCATTAAAATGAAGGATGGTGAAGTCGTTGAAACAATCGAAAAATAAGGGGTTGACCCTCAAGAATAAACTGAAATTGTCATTGAGCAACTTTATGGAACGTAAGTGGCGTAATCTTTTGATTGCGACGGCAACTTCCATTGGTTTTATCGGTGTCTTGATTTCCTTTGGTTTGGGAAATGCTATTGTTGGTATGATTAATGATAGTACCGATGGTGGCAATATTCCATCCCAAATTCAGATCAGTCTTAGTGCTAAATCAGCAGCCAGAGGGGTTCTAAATGCGGATGACGAGAAGTTTATTCGTAGCCAGATTAAGAGTGATGACATTAAGTATTTGGAGAGTCCCTTTGGAATGAACATGGCAAGTCTTACCCTTGATGGCAAGACCATGGATTTTAGCAAGGACCTTCCTAACTATTCTCAGGTTATTAGTCTCTACAAGAACACAAAAATCTCTACATCTCGCAATGATAAGGATAAAATTTCAGCTGGGAAGCCTTTTAAATCTGAAGATGAAAAGGGCTTAACCCTTCCGATGAGTTTTGTCAAACGCTACAACCAAGAAACAGGGAAGAAGCTCAAGGCTAAAGACTTTATCGGTAAAGAAATTTCAGCTCAGATTGTTGAAAATACTTCTGAGGGAACTAAAGTAGCTGATATCAAGACTAAGATTGTCCGTATTGTTGATGACAGCGAGGATGCTGAAGAGAGCAATAGCTATCTGCCAGCTAAACAATTGGAAGAATTGCTCAAAGAAAATGGCTTTACCAAAACAGTCTCTTACATGCTTTTGGAGCTCAAGGATCCAGCCAAGACTAAGGAAGTCACTAAAAAGTTGCAGAAAAACAAGAAGTATCTGGTTCTTTCACAGCAGGCCATCCTAGATGTCATTATTAAATTCATCCGTGTGATCCAGGCCCTCTTGATTATCCTTTCGTCACAAGCTATCCTAGTTTCAGCTGTCATGATTGGAATTATCATCTATATTAACATCATGCAACGCTCAAAAGAGATTGGTGTTATGAAGGCCGTCGGTTACCTTAATCGTGACGTGAAAGCTATCTTTGTTTATGAGGCACTTTGGATTACGGGTATCTCACTAGCTCTTGCTCTCCTTGTATCGCAGGGTATTGGAAGCTTGGCCAACATGATTGTTTCACATCTTTACCCAAGTGTCAGCAAGGTGTTTGACCTAAATCTGACCTCAATTCTCATCATGTTTGGCTTCTCACTCTTGATGGGCTATGTGTCAGCCTACCTTCCAGCCCGTAAAATCAGTAAAATGGACCCTGTCGAGTCTCTAAGGTATGAATAGAAAAAAAGAGTAGTCTCTCTAGGCTACTCTTTTTTGTCAAAACAAGCATTAGAAAAATCTGAAAATCCAAACAATAATTAACTTTCTGAAAAGTGGAGACAATTGCTCAAAAATGCTATAATAGTCAGCATATACAGGCTATTAATAACAAAAAAAGAAGTACCTATTCGATTGGAGGAGTTCCATGTATAAAGATGATAGTTTAACCTTGCACACTGACTTGTATCAAATCAATATGATGCAGGTTTACTTTAACCAAGGTATTCACAATAAAAAGGCCGTTTTTGAAGTTTATTTCCGTCAACTTCCGTTTAAAAATGGCTTTGCTGTATTCGCAGGTCTGGAGCGTATTGTCAACTATCTTGAAAATCTGACCTTCTCAGAAACTGATATTGCTTATCTAAAAGATTTAGGTTATCCTGAGGATTTTCTGGACTATCTAGCCAACCTAAAATTCGAGTTGACTATCAATTCGGCCCTTGAGGGTGATTTGGTATTTGCTAATGAACCGATTTTCCAAGTGGAAGGTCCCTTGGCCCAGTGTCAGCTAGTAGAGACTGCCTTGCTAAATATCCTCAATTACCAGATTCTTATTGCTACTAAGGCAGCTCGTATTCGTTCTGTCATTGAGGATGCTCCTCTGTTGGAATTTGGGACACGTCGTGCACAAGAGATGGATGCAGCAATCTGGGGAACACGTGCAGCCGTGATTGGTGGTGCTGATGCAACGTCAAATGTACGTGCTGGCAAGATTTTTGGAATCCCAGTTTCTGGTACTCATGCCCATGCTCTTGTTCAAGCCTATGGCAATGATTATGACGCTTTTAAAGCCTATGCATCTACTCATAAGGACTGTGTATTCCTTGTAGATACCTATGACACCCTTAAGATTGGTGTTCCGAATGCTATCCGTGTCGCTAAAGAGCTAGGTGATAAGATTAATTTCTTGGGTGTTCGTCTTGATTCAGGTGACTTGGCTTATCTATCGAAGCAGGTTCGTAAGCAACTGGATGCAGCCGGTTTCCCTGATGCTAAGATCTATGCTTCAAACGACCTAGATGAAAATACTATCCTTAACTTGAAGATGCAGAAGGCCAAGATTGATGTTTGGGGAGTAGGTACCAAGCTTATCACTGCCTATGACCAACCAGCCTTGGGTGCTGTCTACAAGATTGTTTCAATCGAGGATGATCAGGGAGTCATGCATGATACTATCAAGTTGTCCAATAATGCTGAGAAGGTTTCGACACCAGGTAAGAAGCAAGTTTGGCGTATTACGAGTCGTGCTAAGGGCAAATCAGAAGGTGATTATATCACTTTCGCAGATACAGATGTTAATGCTTTAGATGAGATTAATATGTTCCACCCAACATATACCTACATCAATAAGACTGTTCGTGATTTTGATGCAGTGCCACTCTTGGTCCCAATCTACGACAAGGGGCAACTGATCTATGACTTACCAAGTCTTGATGAAATCAAGGCTTATGCGACTAAGGAATTGGACGAACTTTGGAATGAGTACAAGCGTGTGCTTAACCCTCAAGATTATCCAGTTGACTTGGCTAAGGATGTCTGGGATAACAAGATGACTTTGATTGATAATGTCCGTAAGAAAGCCCATGACTTGTCAGAGTAAAAGGAGAGATTATGACTTTGCAAGAAACTATTATTGCTCAACTAGGTGTTAAACCTAGCATTGATCCAAAGGAAGAAATTCGAAAATCCGTTGATTTTTTGAAGGCCTACATGCTCAAACATCCATTCCTTAAAACATATGTTTTGGGGATTTCAGGAGGTCAAGATTCTACATTGGCTGGTCGTCTGGCACAACTTGCGATTGAAGAGCTCCGTGCAGAGACAGGAAAAGACTATCAGTTTATCGCCATTCGTTTACCATATGGAGTTCAAGCAGATGAAGATGATGCCCAACGTGCTCTTGCTTTTATCAAGCCAGATGTGAGTCTTACGGTTAATATCAAAGAAGCTGTTGATGGTCAGGTTGCTGAACTTGCCAAGGCAGGTGTCACCGTTTCTGACTTCAATAAGGGAAATATCAAGGCCCGTCAACGTATGATTACCCAATATGCCGTTGCTGGTGAAAATAGTGGAGCTGTTATCGGGACAGACCATGCTGCTGAAAATCTTACGGGCTTTTTCACAAAATTTGGTGACGGTGGTGCGGATATTTTGCCACTCTTTCGTCTAAACAAACGTCAAGGTGCAGCCCTTCTTGCAGAACTTGGTGCGGACAAGGCCCTTTATGAAAAAGTGCCAACAGCTGACTTGGAAGAGGACAAACCAGGAATCGCTGATGAAGTGGCACTTGGAGTGACCTATCGTGAAATTGATGACTACCTTGAAGGCAAGGAAGTCTCAGCCAAAGCTCAGGAAACGATTGAGTCTTGGTGGCGTAAAGGTCAACACAAACGTCACTTGCCAATCACCATTTTTGATGATTTTTGGAAATAAGAGGAGAAATGAGTTATGATTAAAGCTTATATTGATTTTTGGAAGCGTGCCTTTGACTTTAGAGGCCGTTCAACTCGTCCAGAATACTGGTGGGCTTACTTGGTTAATGTCATTATTATTACTATTCTTACTGTTTTTTGTGTTCTTATTCCTTTCTTCAGTAATGTTGATTTTAGTGACCCAGCTTTGTTGAATAATCCGACTGAACTGCAAAAAATAATTATCACCTACGCTTGGCCACTAATGCTTTTTAGCTTAATTGAACTTATCCCTCAATTGTCTCTACAAATACGTCGTTTGAGAGATGCAGGATTTCATCCGGCTTGGGTACTTCTAAGTTATATAGGGCTTGTACCAATCTTGGCTATCTTCTCATTGATTGGAAGCATTGTCCTCCTTATCATGTCGTGTCAGCCAACGAAACCATCACCTGAAACGCAGTTTGATAAAGTGGAATAAGATTGTCATAACCCTAGGTTTTACCTAGGGTTATTTTTAAATTGAATTTTCAGAAATTAGTGATAAAATAGAGAAGAATAAGGCTTAAAAGGAGGAATCTTATGACTTCACTATCAACAGATTTCACAGATAAACTATTTGCAGACTATGAGGCCAATGCCAAATACAGTGCTATCGAAAATGCTGTAACTCACAATGGCTTGCTCAAATCCATCGAAACACGTCAATCAGAAGTTGAGAATGACCATGTTTTCTCAATCGATTTGACTAAAGATGAGGTGTCTAACCAAAAGGCTTCAGGACGTTGCTGGATGTTTGCGGCACTAAATACTTTCCGTCATAAATTAATCTCAGACTTTAAATTGGAAAGTTTCGAGCTTTCTCAAGCCCACACCTTCTTCTGGGACAAATATGAAAAATCGAACTGGTTCTTGGAACAAATCATTGCTACAGCAGATCAAGAGATTGGCAGTCGTAAGGTTAAATTCCTTTTGGATACCCCACAACAAGATGGTGGACAATGGGATATGGTCGTATCACTTTTTGAAAAATATGGTGTTGTGCCAAAATCAGTTTATCCAGAATCTGTAGCTTCAAGCAATAGTCGTGAGCTTAATCAATACCTCAATAAGCTTCTTCGTCAAGATGCTCAAATCTTGCGTGATTTGATTGCTGGTGGTGCTGATCAAGCTGCTGTTCAAGCTAAGAAGGAAGAGCTTCTTCAAGAAATTTTCAATTATCTTGCCATGACTCTTGGTTTACCACCACGTCAGTTTGATTTTGCCTACCGAGATAAAGATGACAACTATCAATCTGAGAAAAATATCACACCACAAGCTTTCTTTGAAAGATATGTGGGTCTTAAACTTAGTGATTATGTGTCAGTTATCAACGCTCCAACAGCTGATAAACCTTACGGAAAATCTTATACTGTTGAGATGTTGGGTAATGTTGTAGGTGCGCCAAGTGTGCGTTATATTAACCTCCCAATGGATCGTTTCAAAGAGCTTGCCATTGCACAGATGAAGGCTGGAGAGACTGTTTGGTTTGGTTCAGATGTTGGTCAAGTTTCAGACCGCCAAAAAGGTATTCTTGCAACTAATGTTTATGACTTTACAGCTAGCATGGATATTAACTTGACTCAAGACAAGGCAGGACGTTTGGACTACAGTGAATCTCTCATGACTCATGCTATGGTATTGACTGGGGTTGATTTGGATGCTGATGGCAAACCTGTTAAATGGAAGGTTGAAAACTCTTGGGGAGACAAGGTTGGACAAAAAGGTTACTTTGTCGCTTCTGATGCCTGGATGGATGAATACACTTATCAAATCGTTGTTCGTAAAGACTTCCTTACAGCTGAAGAATTAGCAGCCTATGAAGCAGAGCCACAAGTACTTGCTCCTTGGGATCCAATGGGAGCCCTTGCTTCAAAATAAGACAATAGATGAAACCACTGGAAAATGATTCCAGTGGTTTTTCATAGCTTCTTTAAAATTTATCGGTAAAAAAAGAGTTATCCATTCGGATAACCCTTTTTAGTTCTTATTCTTCTGCTGTAGCAGTGTTTGAATTTGAATGTTCAGAGCCATTAGAGGCTGATGTTGATGGATTTGTTGAAGCATCAGGCCCGTACTGTTGACTATCTTGTGAACTTGATGAGTCACTGCTTTGGCTTGAGTCCCAACTTGATGATGAGCTAGATGTTCCAAGTGATCCAGAGTAAACATTTGATGTTGAAGAACCAGTAAGGAAGACATAGCTACCATTATTATAAACACCGCTAGGCATATCGAAATCTTCAGAACCTGCACCATACATCTGGTTAAGGTAGCTACTTGTTACACCATAGATTTGTTTAGCGATATCAAGGTCTGAACCATAAAGTGGTGTTTTACGGTTTTTGTAACCTGTCCAAATCGCCATTGCATACTTAGTATTGTAACCAACGAAAGTTTCATCCGGAACCATAAGGTCAGCATAGACACCACTTTCTTTTTGTACTTTATAGTACTCATCGTCACCGTAGTTAGATGTACCAGTCTTACCAGCATTGATTGTACCAGGAACATAAGCTTCAGTTGCTGTACCACCTGTCAATACTTGTTTCAACATACTTGACATCATGTAGGCTGTTTGTGGTGACATGGCTTCGACACCTTTAGAATCAAATGATTTAGTTGAACCGTCTTCAAACTTGATTGATTTAATGTAAGATGGTTTATAGTAAGTACCACCATTTGCAAAGGCTGCATAAGCTGCGGCCATCTTCTCACTTGATGCACCATACTTAGAATCTGATGATGATGTTGAAGATGAGATGGCATTTGAGTAGTACATTTCTGGATACTCGATACCCAAATCTTTCAAGAAGGATTGTGCATATTCCAAACCAGCAGCTTGGAGAGCTTTAACGGCTGTAACGTTACGTGACTGTTGAAGCGCATAAGTCAATGAAATACTTCCGTAATACTTACGATCCCAGTTGTAAACTGGTGTTGAAGAACCTGGGAAATTGTAAGGATTATCGTAAACAGTCGTACCAGTGTTTGTATAAACACCTTTTTCAATAGCAGGAGCATAGTCAGTGATTGGTTTCATTGTAGAACCCCAGTCACGGTCTGTTTGAACAGCTTGGTTGGTACCAAGTGCAACGTTTTCGTCTTGGTGACGTGATCCCAATTGGGCAACGACACGACCATTAGTAACATCAATAATAGTAGAAGCAACTTGGAGACTATCGTTTGGATAGTATACGTAGTCGTTAGTATTATAGACGTTCCAGATATATTTTTGAATATCTGGGTTAAGGTTAGTGTAGACGTCGAGACCTGCTGAGTAGATATCAGCATTGGCATCAGTAGATACTTGTTCAATAACTTGTTTGATGTAGTTATCTAAGTATAGCTCATAGCTAGCTTTCTTCGTAAGTGGAAGAAGTCCATCTGATACATCAGTTGCTTTAGCTTGTTCGTACTCTTCTTTAGAAATGTTTTTGTCTTCATACATTTCACTAAGAACAGTGTTACGACGCTCTTTGGCAGCATCTGGATTAGCATAAGGGTCATATTGTGTTGGTGCTTGTGGAATACCAGCAAGAAGAGCTGCTTGGGCAACAGAAAGGTCGCTCAAGTCCTTACCAAAGTAAGATTTGGCTGCAGTCTTCATACCGTAGTAACCATTACCCATATAAACCTTATTAATATAGAAGGTCAAGATTTCTTGTTTAGTGAATTGACGCTCCATTTGGAGTGACAACCAGATTTCTTGCGACTTACGTTTAAGGGTTTGGTCAGAAGTGTTAGTTGAGAAGTAAGCCAACTTAATCAACTGTTGGTCGAGTGTAGACCCCCCTTGGGTACTGCTACGTCGAAGGTTGTTAATAGCTGCCCCCATGATACGATAGACGTCAATCCCACGGTGTGTGAAGAAACGTTTATCCTCGATAGAGGTGATGGCATTAACTAGAGTTGTTGGAATTTCATCTGTTGATGCACTCTCACGCTTCTCAGCTCCCAAGTCGGCAATAAGACTACCGTTAGCATCGTAAATCTTACTTGAGTTTGTTGATTGCAGTTTGTTCTCGGTAAGTTTAGGAACACTGCTAACATAGTAGGCAAAGAGGCTACCACCAGCGATGACACAGACTACAAAGAAAGTGAGCAGTCCAATAAATCCGTATTTTGCAATACGCCAGCCCAAACTTTGGTCTGAAGCGGCAGAGCGTTTTCCTTTGCTATAGCGAGAAGAATCTGAACGCTTGACCTTGATGTTTTTAGCACGTTTAGTCAAACCGTTAAGTGATTCTTTAAAGTTGCTGAAATTAAATTTAGCCATTATGTGTTACCACCTAATAATTTTTCAATGATTTCTAAATAAGGAACTTGAGGATAAGCTGCTTCTGTAATTGCATAGCCTCTTTTTTTGATATAATCAAGAGGCATTGATTTCGTCCCTTTATCAATTTGATAAAAAGCGATTAAGTCTTTGGCAGGCAGAAGGTAGGTTTCCTTAAGCGTCGAGAAGTGAAGTAGCACGAAGCAGATCCCATCTTGACTGATGACCTGAGACATGTGCTCAATTTGATGCGCATGAAAGTTTTTCATAGGCATGGATGTCTTTTGTCGAGTCTCTTTGGCTTCAAAATCAATGTAGTATCCTTTGTAAACACCAGAGTAGTCGGTAGTAGAGGCTTGTCTAAAGTAAGCTTCTACAATCTTTGCTCGTGAGCGTTTGGGATAATCGACTTTGACAATTTGAACAGGAGTGGGTTTTTTATGAATAACGGCTAAACCACGCGACAAATAGTAATCATTAGTCGCGTTAATAGCAGATTCAAAGCTCATACCCCGATTGGCAAAGTCAACTCTATTTGATTTTTTAGGACGTACTTGTGCTATCTTACGAGATATCTGATGGGGATAGTTTACCATTTCTTTCCCTTCTTCTTTATAAGATATGCATAAAGACTATTTTATTATACCATAAAATGAACGAGGAAAACAATAAATGACATCACTACTGGTAACTGGTTATAAGAGCTTTGAACTCGGTATTTTTAAAGACAAGGACCCTAAAGTAACTATTATCAAGAAAGCAATTAAACGTGATTTTAAGCGTTTCTTGGATGATGGTGTGGATTGGATGATTTTTACCGGCAACCTCGGTTTTGAATTTTGGGCACTAGAAGTGGCCAAAGAACTTCAGCAAGACTATCCTTTGAAGTTAGCGACACTCTTTCCTTTTGAAACGCATGGTCAGAATTGGAATGAAGCGAATCAAACAAAACTGGCAGCCTTTAAGCAGGTTGATTTTGTCAAGTATAGCTTTCCCGCTTACCAATCTCCAGCACAGTTTAAACAATTTAATCAGTTTCTCATTGACAATACAGATCAGGCTTATTTATTTTATGAACCTGAAAATGAAACAAATCTGAAATATTTTTACGGTATGATGATAGAAGCAAGGGATTATCCCGTATTTCGACTGACTTTTGATGACCTCAATGAGGTCATGTCGGAATAGGATATAATTGAGTTTTAAACTTGCATTTTTATATTTTTTTCTGTATCATAAAAATATTAGACAGTAAAGTATTAGTAAGTTAGATAAGACAAGTATTGGAGAATAAAAATGGCTAAGATTAATTTAACGCCCAAGAAAATCTACGAACAAGAATTTAAAACAAGCATGCGTGGATACGATAAAAAAGAAGTTGATGAGTTTTTAGATGATGTAATCAAAGATTACGGTGTCTATATTGCTCTAGTTAAGGAATTGCAAGAAGAAAATGCAAAACTTAAGGCTAAAACTTCTTCAGCTCCTGCAAGTCGCCCAGCATACGCAAGCGCGACAAGTGAGCCATCACGTGCGAATGCCAATGTTGCTTCGGCTTCAAACTATGATATCTTAAAACGTATCAGTCGTTTGGAAAAAGAGGTCTTTGGAAAACAAATCGTCGAATAAAACTGGTTTGTGCAATTTTTGGATAATCGCATGGTTGCTAGTCTTCCATGAGGAAAGTCCATGCTAGCACTGGCTGTGATGCCAGTAGTGTTTGTGCTAGGTGAATTAATAAGCCTAGGGACTTGATTTTCAAGTTACGGCGAGTGAACTGGCTAAGTCTTCGGATAGGTTTTAGTAGCTCTGAAAGTGCCACAGTGACGGAGTTTTTAGGGAAACCTAAAAAGTGGAACGCGGTAAACCCCTCAAGCTAGCAACCCAAACTTTGGTAGGGGCATGGGATGGCTGGAAACGAACGGACCATCCTGACTGCTTTGCAGTAGACAGATGATTATCGAAGGAAGTGGTACCTAGTCACTTCTGGAACAAAACATGGCTTATAGAAAATTGCATATAGGTGAGGCTGGGACACATGTCTCAGCCTTCTTTTAGCAAGAATTCTCTCTTTTACAACTATATCTAAAGAAAAGAGTGGAAAAATAAGCCATCAGTTAAAAAAGTTTGTACTCGTAACAATGAGATAAAAGGATGACAATGAAAGAAACATTTACATTAGTAGCAACTGCTGCAGCAGGTCTTGAGGCTGTGGTTGGACGTGAATTGCGTGAGTTAGGTTATGACACTCAGGTTGAAAATGGTAAGGTGCGTTTCCAAGGCGATGTTCGTGCAATAGCGGAAACTAACCTTTGGTTGAGAGCAGCAGACCGTATCAAGATTGTAGTGGGTGAATTTCCAGCACGTACCTTTGAGGAACTCTTTCAGGGAGTTTTTGCCTTAGACTGGGAAAATTATCTTCCGCTAGGTGCAAAGTTCCCAATTTCTAAAGCTAAATGTGTGAAATCAAAGCTTCATAATGAGCCATCTGTTCAGGCAATTTCCAAAAAAGCTGTCGTTAAGAAATTGCAGAAGTATTTCCACCGTCCAGAAGGAGTGCCTCTTCAAGAAACAGGAGCAGAATTTAAGATTGAAATTTCTATTTTAAAGGATAAGGCTACAGTTTTGATTGATACCACAGGTGCTAGTCTCTTTAAGCGTGGCTATCGTACTGATAAAGGTGGGGCACCTATTAAGGAAAATATGGCGGCTGCTATCCTTGAACTTAGTAACTGGTATCCGGATAAACCGTTGATTGACCCGACTTGTGGTTCAGGGACCTTCTGTATTGAGGCTGCAATGATTGGTATGAACATTGCGCCAGGATTTAATCGTGATTTTGCCTTTGAAGCATGGAATTGGGTAGATAAAGATTTAGTACAGTCGGTACGTGATGAAGCAGATAGCAAGGCAAACTATGATGTTGAGTTAGACATTATGGGTTGTGATATTGATGGCCGTATGGTTGAGATTGCAAAAGCCAATGCTCGTGAGGCAGGTCTTGAAGATGTTATTAAATTGAAACAAATGCGTTTACAGGACCTGAAAACAGATAAAATCAATGGTGTCATTATTTCAAATCCTCCTTATGGTGAGCGTCTGTTGGATGACAAGGCTGTGGATATCTTGTATAATGAAATGGGTCAAACTTTTGCGCCACTTAAAACTTGGAGCAAGTTTATCTTGACCAGCGATGAACAATTTGAAAGCAAATACGGTATGAAAGCCGATAAAAAACGTAAGCTTTATAACGGGACACTCCGTGTTGATTTGTATCAATATTTTGGTGAGCGTGTTCGCCGTTCTGAGGCTAGAAAGGTAAATTAAACGTGTCAGAAGATAAAACACAAAATGGCTATGAAGGTAGCCAAGAGCTAGATTTCCAAGATGCCAAGGAAATGACAGTCGGTGAGGCTGTCCGCAAAGAAGCTGAGATTAATGCTGGTGTAACAGAAACAGATAGCATTTTGGATAAGTATATCAAGCAACATCGCGAAGAAGTTGCCTCACAAAAATTTTCAAAGAAAATTGAAGCTGATGGCGACACATCACCTTTGGATGCTTTTATTCAAAAGCAACGTCAGGAGTTTGCGGATTCAGGTTTGATTGGTCAATCAATGGCTAATGAGTCAATCAACTCAACAACAGCTACTGAAGAAGTAACACCGGTCACATTTGGTTTTGGTGCTACAGATAACAAGGTTGATGAAACTCAATCTCATATTGACAAGCAGTTGCCAAATGCTCCTGTTGAACCTGAGGTTATTGCAGAACCAGAAAGTCAAAGTTCTGAAGTTATCATTACGTCAACAAATGCTGATCGTTTCATCACGTCAGAAACAGAAAAATTTGACCTTGGTGATGCACTCGCTGATTCATCTACTTCAACTAATCAGCCAGCCTATAACGATGCATTGATAGATAATATTGATGATAACAATCCTTTGATTGCTAACATTGATGATCCAGAACTACAAAATCCTGCTGTTGCCAATGTTGCCAATATTGACGATACTGAGCCACAAGCTTCAAAACCTTTGTTGGATGATGCTGCTGTTTCAGACACTATTGATTTGGCAGCTATTGCATCAACAGTGGCAGGGGTAACTGGAGCAAAAGCTGATGAAGAAAAGACAACACCAAAAGTGTCTATGGCAGTTAATCGCCCATCTGCAGAAGACAGAATCTCTTCAGAGTCTATTTCACCATCGCATAAGAGTGCCTTTGATGGTGACATTCCAGTTTACCGTCGTAAAGGTGTTGTTATCGGTGCTCTAGCAGTTCTTGCTTTAGCTATTATCGGTGGTAGCTATGCTCTTTATAAAGGAACACATAGCCAATCGGCGAAAACAACAAGCACAGCTTCTTCAGCAGTGACATCATCATCAAGCAAGGATACGTCAGCTGCTGATAATAAGGCCTTTGAAGAAATGTATAAGAATTTCTTCACAGATGACGAGCAAACAAAACTCGCTAATGATCAATTTGGTAAGTTATCAGATTTGGAAAAACTGCTCAAGAAATTGGAGAAAACCAAGTATTATGATGCAGCTAAGAAAAAATATGATAACTTGAAGAAACAAATTGAAGCTGTACAAAAGATTAACAGTCAGTTTGAGTCAGATGCTCTTGTAGATGGTAGCTATAATGCCTCTATTGCTGTTAAATCAGATGCTAACTTTAATAATCTTCCAGAAAGTGTAACAACAACTGGAAATGCGAGTCTCGACAGCACTGTCCAAGAAGCTATTAAGGGTGGTAAGACTCAGCTTGAAGAAAAAGCTAAGGCTGCGAGCGCAACATCTGCAGCGACAGCTGCTGCCAGCGCCAATACTGCTAGTCCTGCTACACCTTCAGGTGATAACACATCTGGAGCAGCTTCTAATGGTGATGGTGCGGCCGCAGCCAATACTTCTGGAGCGCAAAATGGAGCAGCTAACTCAGCAGGTTCAGCAGGTTCAACTGGTGCGACTGGAGGAACTACTGGTGGCTCAGCTGCAGCTTCAACAGTTGTAACACGCGGAATCACAAATTATAACCCATCAATCCTTCAACGTGATCGCTCACGTGTGCCTTATAATGCAAACGTAGTAGCAGATACAAGTAACCCAGCTTGGACATGGGCTGATGGTGTTCTTGAAAAGATTATCGAAACATCACACTCACGTGGTTACTTCTCAGGAGATAACTTCATCCTTGAGCCAGTCAACATCATCAATGGTAATGGTTACTACAACTTGTACCTTCCAGATGGAACCTACCTCTTCAGTATTAACTGTAAGACAGGTTACTATGTTGGTAATGGTTCAGGTCACTCAGATAAACTTGATTACGAATAATAATCTGCGACACTCCTTCGGGAGTGTTTTTTGTTTTATCTTGGTGAAGGCCTAGTTTATAAGGATTTTGTGCTATAATAGAGGGATAAGATAGGGGTGAATACTATGGCAAAATTGATGCCGGGCAGAGTCCGTAATGAGGGTATTGAACTTTTTGAAAAGGATCTCATTACCATTCATCAGGTCTCAGAAACTCAGTTGGATACAACAGTTGACCAACATCATTTAATTTATGCACTCAATGATTCTGAAATCACGTGTGACTGTGATTATTTCGCTCAAAAAGGCTATTGTCCCCATTTGGCAGCTATTGAGTATTATCTAAAAAACGATAAAGAAGGCCAGCGTCTATTGGCAGAATTGGAAGAGGAACAAGAGTCCTCTCAGGGACAAGAGCGAGGACACTCTTTTGGTGGTTTATTTTTAGAAGGCCTTTCCCTAAATGAGGATGATACTGTTAGATATAGCTTGATGGTAGAGGGAGAGGAATCTACCTTTGGTTCAGAGATTTGGTGGAGTATACGTTTACGTCGCTTACCAGATGAACGTTCTTATGTTATTCGAGATATTCCTGCCTTTCTCAAACTTGTAGAGGCTGAGGGTTATTATCAGATAGGTAAGAACTATTATGAACCCCTATCGCTTATTCAATTTGACCAGACTTCACAGGCATTTTTAGACTTCTTAGGACGGATGATTCCAGATGAAGCCAAGACTAATTTAGACTTTATTTTACCGAATAATGCACGTCATCTTTGTCTCCCCTACGGTTTTTTTGAGGAAGGTTTGAGACGGATGCAAGATTTGGATGGCTTTAGGTTTGAATGGGAAGGAACCGAATATCACCGACTTTTGGTTGAGGATTTGACTGCTGATGCCCATCTCTTCTCGTTTGATATTTCTGTCGAGCCTAAGATGATTGAATTGACTGTTGCTGAGAAGAATAGTCAGGCCTTTTTTAATAATCGTATTCTCTTTTATCAAGGTGTTTTTTATCGTTTGAATCGAAAACAACAAAAACTTTTGGTTGGTTTACGCTCTCTTCCAATCGGAAGCGATTTGAATAAGCATGTCAGCTTTAATCTCGATGAACAAGTCATCTTGGCTGCTAGTCTTTTTGATTTTAGGACTATGGGACCAGTTAAAGCTCCTAAAGCCTTTAATATCAAGGATTTTACACCGAGATTTCACTTTGACCTGAAAAGTGACAGTGAGGTTATACTTACATTAGCCTTTGATTTTGATGGTTTCCTAGTCCATAATCGACAAGAGTTGAGTCATTTAGGATTTACGAGTAACTATCGTCATGAGCAGGCTGTTTTCCGTTTGATGGCTAAGCATGGATTCACCCCTGATTTTCAGTCATCTAAACGATTAGATAGCAGTCAAGAGCTCTATGATTTCTTTACGAATACTCTAGCAGAATTTGAAAATACAGGGACGGTTCTGATTGGGCAGGAGTTGCGTGACTTACGGGTTGAACAGAGTCCACAGGTTCAGGTAGAGCGTCAGGGAAATTTATTAGATATTTCCTTTGATTTTTCAAGTCTTGACGACGAAGATGTGGATCATGCTTTAGCAGCCTTGATGGAAAGCTCGCCCTATTTTATCAATCGTAGTGGTCAGTTGATTGTTTTTGACGAAGCGACGCATCGTATTAGTGAGAGTCTCAAAACTCTGAGAGCTCGTTACTCAGGAAAAGGTCACCTAGAACTCAATCAATTAACTGCCTATCAATTGATGGATGCTCTTTCAGAAAGTGATTCTGTTCGTTTTTCAAAAGATTTCCAACTCTTAACGCAACATTTGAGTAAGCCAGAGACCTTTGATTTGCCAACCTATAAGGTAGAAGCTGGCCTTCGTCCCTACCAGGAAAAAGGTGTTCAGTGGCTATCGATGTTGCATCACTATGGTTTTGGCGGTATCTTGGCCGACGATATGGGGTTGGGGAAAACCTTGCAAACTATTGCCTACCTCTCTGCACATTTAGAAGAAGGACAACGAGTTTTGGTTTTGTCACCATCAAGTCTGATTTACAATTGGCAGGATGAGTTTAAAAAGTTTGCCCCTCAGTTAGATGTAGCGGTTTCTTATGGACTCAAGCCAAAACGTGATGACATCATTGCTGAAGACCACCAGATTATTATTACAAGCTACGCTTCCTTCCGTCAGGATTTTGATGCTTACAAGGCTGGCAAATATGACTATCTCATTCTCGATGAGGCTCAGGTCATGAAGAATACACAGACAAAGATTGCCCAATATCTACGTGATTTTTCTGTTCCACATTGCTTAGCACTATCTGGAACGCCTATTGAAAATCATTTGTTGGAGATTTGGTCTATTTTCCAGATTATTCTACCAGGACTTTTACCAGCTAAAAAAACTTTCCTTAAGTTAACACCTAAGGAAGTGGCTAGGTATATTTCTCCCTTTATTCTAAGACGTAAAAAAGAAGAGGTCCTTCCTGATCTCCCAGATTTGATTGAAATCACTCACCAAAGTGAATTGTCAGATGCTCAAAAGGCTATCTATTTAGCACAATTACAACAGATGCAACAAGGATTAATTTCAGCAAGTGATCAGGAAATCAACCGTCGTAAGGTGGAAATCTTGTCAGGAATTACCCGCTTACGACAAATCTGTGATACCCCAGCTCTCTTTATGGACTATGCGGGAGATAGCGGAAAATTAGATAGCCTTAGAGAGTTGCTTAGCCAAATTAAGGAATCAGACCATCGTGTCCTTATCTTCTCACAATTTCGTGGAATGTTAGATATTACAGAGGGGCTCTTACAAGAATTAGGGATTTCCTCATATAAGCTAACAGGGTCAACGCCATCTGATAGTCGTCAAGAGATGACCAGAGCCTTCAATCAAGGAAGTCGAGATGCCTTTTTGATTTCTCTGAAAGCAGGAGGAGTGGGACTGAATCTAACTGGTGCTGATACGGTAATTCTGATTGACCTTTGGTGGAATCCAGCGGTAGAAATGCAGGCTATTAGTCGTGCTCACCGTATAGGTCAGGAACAAAATGTCGAAGTTTACCGTTTGATTACAAGAGGGACTATTGAAGAGAAAATTCTTGAGCTTCAAGAAGGTAAGAAAAACCTCGTCACAACAGTATTGGATGGCAATGAAAGCCGTGCCAGCATGACAGTAGAGGATATTAAAGAAATTCTTGGTATTGCAATATCTTAATTTGTTATATTTAATATTGGAATACTAAAATATAAAAATGCTACTAGGCAAATCTTTTGAATTAGGCTATAATAGGATATTGCAAGACGTATCTTCCCATTCCCGATTATTTATATTAAGATACGCATCATCTCGAAAATGAAAGGAAGTCTTTTATGCATCGCCAAAGACGACAATTTCCGCTGATTCCAGACGGGGAACCTTGCTTGCAAGAACCGGTCTCTATGCGCCTATACGAAAATGAAGATTTAATCACAAATATCCGTGGCCCTTACCAAGATAAGGACTACAATGATTTGTTGCCGAACTATGATTTCTTGTCAGCTAAGCCTAGCAATCGTAAGCAGGCTCCAAAACGAGTGGAGACACAAGAAGCTGGCATGACTTATGCTGAGGAAGCCCGCGAAAAGGCTAAGCGTGATGTACGTGAGAAACGCCAAAAATTCCTCCGCCAAGAAGTTCAACAAACCAAACATACTAATAGCCGTCAACTGACTGCTAAGCCTAAGGTAGAAGCTAAACCAAGCTTTGAGGCCACTGTTGAGCCAGCTGCTGTAACAACGGATAAAGGACCAGTGACAGCCTCTATCTTGGGAGCTCCTGTAAGTGCTATCAAGCGAACTTTAGCGCCTAATGGGAAGCACTCAAAGATCCATCACTTGGCAAATCGTCTGCAACAAGATTCTTACATCTTGGCAGAAGTGGCTCCAACCTATCAACAGCCTAGTAACCCATCTCGTAAGAACGTCAAGAAAAATAGCTATGACTTCTTGAAACGTAGCCAGGTTTATAATTACCCAGAACGTCAAACTTACCGTGAACACCGAGTTGCTCAAGAATTAAATTTGACGCATTTAGAAGACGCAAACTAATCGCAGTGCGATTGTAAGGAGAAACTATGTCAAAAACTTATCATTTTATTGGAATTAAAGGATCTGGTATGTCAGCTTTGGCTTTGATGCTCCACCAAATGGGACACAAGGTTCAAGGTTCAGATGTGGAAAAATATTACTTCACTCAACGTGGTCTTGAGCAAGCAGGTATTCCTATCCTTCCTTTCGATGAAAAAAACATCACAGAAGATGTTGAATTGATTGCTGGAAATGCCTTTCGTGAAGATAACAACGTTGAAGTTGCTTATGCAATTAAAAATGGCTACAGCTTTAAGCGTTACCACGAGTTCTTGGGTCACTTCATGGATCAATTCACTAGCTTTGGTGTGGCAGGTGCACATGGTAAGACTTCTACAACAGGTCTCTTGTCACATGTTATGAAAAATATCACCGACACGTCATACCTTATCGGTGACGGAACTGGACGAGGTTCTGCTAATGCACAATACTTTGTCTTTGAGTCTGATGAATATGAACGTCATTTCATGCCATACCACCCAGCATACTCAATCATCACTAACATTGACTTTGACCATCCTGATTACTTTACAAGTATCGATGATGTGTTCTCTGCCTTTGATGACTATGCTAAGCAAGTGCAAAAAGGACTCTTTGTTTACGGTGAGGATCCACACCTTCGTAAGATTACAGCCAATGCGCCAATCTATTACTACGGTTTTGAAGAAAATGATGACTTTATGGCAACAGATATTGTGCGTACAACGACAGGGTCTAATTTTAAGGTGAAACATGATGGACAAATCCTTGGAGAATTCCATGTGCCAGCCTATGGTCGTCACAATATTTTGAATGCAACTGCGGTTATTGGGAACCTCTATGTAGCCGGTTTTGACATGGACTTGGTTGCGGAACACCTTAAAACTTTCTCAGGTGTTAAACGCCGTTTCACAGAGAAAATTATCAGTGGTACTGTTGTCATCGATGACTTTGCCCACCATCCAACTGAAATTATTGCAACGCTTGATGCAGCACGTCAAAAGTACCCATCTAAAGAGATTGTTGCTATTTTCCAACCACATACCTTCACACGTACCATCGCCCTTCTTGATGAATTTGCTGAAGCTTTGAACGAAGCAGATGCTGTTTATTTGGCACAAATTTACGGTTCAGCGCGTGAGGTTGACCATGGTGATGTTAAGGTTGAAGATCTTGCCGCTAAGATCAATAAACCTGCCAAAGTGGTTACAGTTGAAAATGTCTCACCTCTCCTTGACCATGACAATGCTGTTTATGTCTTTATGGGAGCTGGAGACATCCAACTTTACGAACGCTCGTTTGAAGAGCTCCTAGCAAGCTTGCAAACACATATGTAATAGATTAAGGGCTGTAGCGATTTCGCTCAGCTCTTTCTCTTAATAGAAAGGAATTTGATATGCTTATTCGACATGCCCGAGAGGATGATTGGGATGATGTTGTTCGTATCGAACAAGAAAATTTTTCGCCTGAAGAGGCTGCAACTCCAGAGGCTATTGCAGAGCGTTTAGAGACGATTTGTGATACCTTTCTAATTGCTGAAATTGATGGCGTTGTAGCTGGTTACATCGAAGGACCTGTGATTGCGGAACGTTATCTCACAGATGACCTGTTCCATAAAGTGGCTCCTAATGCTAGTCAAGGAGGTTTTATTGCAGTGACTAGTTTGTCTATCTCCAAAGACTTTAAAGGGCAAGGTATTGGAACAGCCTTGATTGCAGCGCTTAAAGATCTGGCTATTGCTCAAAAACGCCAAGGTATTAGTTTGACTTGTCATGATTACTTGATTGCTTACTATGAGATGAATGGTTTCACTGATGAGGGAGAATCGGAATCAAATCATGGTGGAAGCTCTTGGTATAATATGGTCTGGGAGAACCCAGAAACCCATTGATTTCAGTGTTACGTTACTGTGACAAAGGACCAATTGATTTGCATTAACTGACTTTTTAAGATATAATGGCGTTTGTTACTATAGAGGAGGTATGCCTTGACGGACAAGTTTAATGAACACTCGGAAGCTTCTGAAGATAACCTAAGCTTCAAAGATCAGATTCTCCGAGACTTACAAGAAGCGACACGGCTCCGTTCTCTTCGTGAGGAGGAGCATAATAAAAGTGCAACTATGCCCGAGACACCACTTTCAACGTCAGCTGAGAGCGCTACAACTCGTAGTGATTCAGTGTCTAATAAAGTAAGTAACCAAGATTTTAGTTCACATTCTGTTTCTCACAGTGCCTTTGCTAAATCTATGACTTCTGAGACAGCCCGAGATTCTCAACAAGATAGTCTTAGCTTGTTTTCAGATTCTCAAGCGGAGTCTTTAGTATCTGATGCTCATTCAAACCTAGCGTCTATTCCTAAAGAGCCAATTGAGGAGGAGAAAAAGGTAAATATTCCTCAGGAGACTGAAACGTCGAAACGTCGTTTTAAACGTCCAGTTTGGGAAACTAGCCTTAACGAAGCATCTGAAGAGGAGTATATTCCTGCAGATGTTGCCAAGGAGCTCATTGAAGCTAAGTCTAACGAAGCTATTTATACAGACCCTAAAGAATTGGAGGCCAAATTGACCTCAGAACGTCAAAAAGAAGCATTCTTGCAGGAACATCATGCAACAAGTGACCAAGCGTCGCAAGAAAAGGTTCAATCAGAGCTAGTAGCTGATGGTAATGAGGATGATGAGAGTATTGCTCTAGAACCCTCTGGAAAACCTAAGAAAAAGAAAGGCAAGAAAGTGAAGAAGAAAAAGTCTTCGCCAAAAGATGGTAAACAGGCTGACATTGTCGACGAAGAGCCGATTTCACGTTCTAACCGAAATCACAAACGCAATAAAAATAACCGTCGTGCTGGGAAAATTGCAAGAAATATTATTATCTTCTTGCTACTTATCTTGTCAGTAGCTGCATTCTTTGGTTATCGCTATGTTAGTGATGCTGTTGGCGCAAAAGATGTTAATTCAACTAAGTTTGTTAGTGTTGAAATCCCTGAAAATTCAGGTAGCAGTTATATTGGCCAACTCTTGGAATCAGCTGGTGTTATTAAGTCTGGTAAGGTCTTTAATTACTATACCAAGTTTAAGAACATCTCAAATCTGAAAAGTGGTTATTACAACCTTCAGGCTAGCATGACCATGGATGAAATTATTGAGGCACTTCAGAAAAAAGGTAGTGATAAACCTCAGGAGCCATCTCTTGGTACGGTCTTAGTCAAAGAAGGATATACCATCGATCAAATTGCCAAGGCAGTTGAAGTTAATTCGTCAGCTAAAAAAGGCAAAAAATCATCAACTGGACTTAAGGCGAAAGATTTCTTGAAATTGATGAAGGATGATGCTTTCATTACAAAGATGAAAGCGAAGTACCCAACCTTGTTGGCAAACCTTCCAAATTCTACGGATGCTAAGTATGTCCTAGAGGGTTATCTGTTCCCAGCGACTTATAACATTCATGATGATACGACGGTGGAGTCTTTGGCAGAGGAAATGTTGTCAACGATGGATACCTACCTATCACCTTACTATGCAACGATTTCATCTAGTGGACATAATGTTAATGAGATTTTGACCCTAGCTTCTCTTGTTGAAAAAGAAGGGGCTACAGATGACGACCGTAAAAACATTGCGAGCGTCTTCTATAATCGTCTAAACTCAGACATGGCTCTACAAAGTAATATCGCAGTTCTTTATGCTCTTGGAAAACTTGGTCAGGAAACGACCTTGAAAGAAGATGCAACTATTGACACAAACATTGACTCCCCTTATAATGATTATGTTCATAAGGGGTTGATGCCAGGTCCTGTGGACAGTCCTAGTCTGTCTGCGATTGAAGCGGTTATCAATCCATCATCTACCAAGTACATGTACTTTGTGGCAGATGTAACCACTGGTAATGTCTATTTTGCTGAAAGCTATGAAGAGCATCAGCATAACGTTGAAACTTACATCAATAGCAAACTAAAAGATAAATAGTCTGATTGGCTCATTAAAATCAAGCAAACGAATAGTGATTCTAACGATACAGCCAACGGCTCAAAAAATAGAAAAGAGAAAAAAATGGCAGAAAAAACATATGTAATGACACAAGCAGAGAAAGAACAACTTGAAGCGGAATTGGAGGAGTACAAACTCGTCCGTCGTCCAGAAGTTGTAGAACGTATTAAGATTGCACGTTCTTATGGTGACCTTTCAGAAAACTCTGAGTATGAAGCAGCCAAAGACGAGCAAGCCTTTGTTGAAGGACAAATTCAGATTCTTGAAACAAAAATTCGTTATGCAGAAATCGTTGATAGTGATGCTGTTGCTAATGACGAGGTTGCAATTGGTAAAACTGTTGTTGTTCAAGAAGTTGGTACAAACGACAAAGATACTTATCATATCGTTGGTGCAGCCGGTGCTGACATCTTTTCAGGTAAGATTTCAAATGAAAGCCCAATTGCTCAAGCCTTGATTGGTAAGAAAGTTGGCGACAAAGTCGCTATCGAATCACCAGCAGGTAGCTACTCTGTAGAAATCCTTAGTGTAGAAAAAACAGCCTAAGTGACTGTTGGCATTAAGGTGTCCAATATTTGAAACTAGTGGGAGTGAGACAAAACAGTTGTTCTGTCTCACTCCCTTTTTGGTTACCGGCGCTATTAGGAGTTAGGCTGGTCTGAATTAATCTATAAGAAAAGCACTCTTGGCAAATACCAAGAGTGCTTTGTAGCTTATTTACGATTTTGCTTACCGGCGTTACGGTTTTTCTTTGGTTTACTTGCAATTGCTTGAGTATTTTTTGGTGTTACATCTTTACGCTTGATTGGTGTTGTACGAGGTGCTTTTGGAGGGTTCTTTTTGAACTCTTCAGCCACTTTTTCTTTCAAGCGAGGTTTGATGATGTAGTTGGTAATCAACTGTTGGATAATAGAGAAGATACCACCAACGAACCAGTAGAGGATTACGGCTGCAGGTGAGCTAATACCAAAGAAAATCATCATGATCGGCATACTGTACATCGTCGCTGCCATTTGTTTACGTTGCTCTTCAGGAACTTGTTGAATAGACAACCAAGATTGGAAGTAGTAAAGAGCTGCGATGATGATAATCAATGGGAAGTCACGGTGACCAAGGTTAAACCAGAGGAAGTTATCTTGAAGTACACCAGGAGTGTAACGTGCTGCGTAGTAGAGTGCTGAGAAGAATGGGAACTGAATTAATAGAGGAAGACAGCCGACACCACCCATCAAGCTTAGACCGTTTTCACGCTGAGCTTGCATGAGTTCAGACTGGGCAGCCATTTTTTCTTCTTGAGTTTCAGCGTTACGCAAACGTTCGTTGATTGGTTCCAAGATAGGCGCAAGGTATTCACGTTTTGCTGATTGGTAGGCTGCGCTACGAGATTGGTGAAGACCAAGTGGCAAGATAATCAAACGAACAATGATGGTAACAAAGATAATACCAAGACCAAAGCCGAGACCAAGATTATCTGCGAAATAGGTGATGACGTGGCTCATAGGGCGACCAAGGAGGTTCCAGACCCAACCAGTAGGATTACCAGACTTATCAAGGCTCACACATCCTGATAGGAAGAGTAGCATGCTGGCAGCAAGCCCCATCAGGGCAAGACGTTTTTGATTTTTATTCACAATATCATTCCTTTTGTTTTTTAGTTATACTTGTCTATTTTACCTTTTTTTAAGAAAGAGAACAAGCTAAAAACGGTGGGTTCCTCTTAATTAGCCATCCGAAAATCGCTGTAATTTGAGAAGTTTGCCATGGTCACATCGACATAGGTTACTTTAGACCATTTTGAAGGTCCTTTTCGAACTTCTTGAATAAATTTAGCTAACTTAGCAGGATTTTCTGACTGAGCTAGGATTTCAACAGTTCCGTCGTCATTATTCCAAACCCGACCGTATATATCTCCAATATCTAGTGCTAGAGCATAGGTTGAATAACGAAAACCAACACCTTGGACTCTTCCTGAGACTAATAATCTTACTTTTTGCATGGTCCACGACCTCCTTTTGAAAGCTCTTTCCTTTAGTATAATCCTTGCTATAAAGTCGGTCAAGTCCAAGATTTATCAAGGAATTTCTGCTATAATGAGTGTATGGAAATCATTCAATCAAAGCAAAATGCTAGCATTAAGTCTGCTAGAAAATTATTGCAGCGCAAGCACCGTAAAACTAGTTATCTTTTAGAAGGATGGCATCTTTTTGAGGAAGCAAAGGCAAGTGGTGCCGATATTCTTCAAGTTTTCGTGCTTGAGGAAATGGCTGATCGTGTGGCTAATATGGCTAAGGTGAAGTTGGTTAGTCCAGAGGTGCTCAAGGAGCTCTGTGAAACTCAGACCCCCCAAGGGATTGTGGCAGAAGTTGCTAAACAATCTCAAGCCTTGCCAGAATCTCTCTCAGGGAAGTATCTTCTCTTGGAGGATGTTCAGGATCCTGGCAATGTAGGAACAATGATTCGCACAGCGGATGCCGCAGGTTATGACGGAGTCTTTTTGTCAGATAAATCAGCTGATATTTATAATCAGAAGACCTTGCGTTCTATGCAGGGAAGTCATTTCCATCTTCCAATCTATCGTGGACCTATTCTTGACATGGTTGAGGCTTGCAAAAAGCAAGGGGTACCTGTTTTGGCAACGACTCTCTCAGATATTTCTGTTGACTATAAAGCAGTTAAGACAGATGGCAATTTTGCCTTAGTGATGGGAAATGAAGGTCAGGGAATTAGTCAGGATATGGCTGAGTCTGCTGATCAACTCGTACATATTAGCATGCCAGGTCAGGCGGAGAGTCTGAATGTTGCTGTTGCAGCAGGAATTCTCATGTTTAGTCTCTAGGTCTCAAGGATGATTTTAGGAGAAAACAACTGACTTTTAAAGTAATTTTAAGCACTAGTGGTATAATGAAGAAGCATTAGAAACATTAATGAGGTATTATTATGAAACGACCAGAAGATGATAAAGAATTCATGGAAGTTGTGGGACATTTGATTTCACACCCACGTTTTCAAAAATTGGATGGGATTGTACAGCACCATCATTCGACACGTTTAGAACACTCGGTTAATGTTAGTTACACCAGCTATAAGATTGCTAAAAAATTTGGCTGGGATGCCAAGAGTACTGCTCGAGGCGGTCTCTTACATGATTTTTTCTATTATGATTGGCGAGTAACTAAATTTAATAAGAGTCATGCTTGGGTACACCCACGTATTGCTGTTCGTAATGCCAGAAAGCTTGTTAATCTAAACAAAAAAGAAGAGGATATTATCCTCAAGCATATGTGGGGAGCAACGATTGCACCGCCGAAGTATAAGGAATCTTATATTGTTACGATGGTGGATAAGTATTGGGCGGTTAAAGAAGCGGCTACACCCTTACGAAACCGAATTAAAAATCGTAAGTTTTTCCGTCGTAAGACCCTACAAAGCCACCACCAATAATTCATTATTTTTAGGAGATAACTATGGAATCAAATGCAATTTATACGACTAGTGATGCGGGCTTAAGCCGCTTTTTCGGAAAGATTTATGGCCTTGTCGGTATAGGAGTGGGACTTTCAGCAGTCATTTCTTATCTGATGCTCTTTCCTCTCTCTCATGTTTTTGTCAATATTCTCATGAATTATTCTTGGGTTTACATGGCAGCCCTCTTTTTAGAGTTTGGTTTGGTCTTTTTGGCTAGCGGTGCTGCACGAAGAAATACACCTGCGGCCCTACCTCTATTTTTGGTTTACTCCGCTTTGAATGGATTTACACTCAGCTTTATCATCGTACAATATACGCAAGCCATTGTTTTCCAAGCTTTCCTTAGTACTGCCATTGTTTTCTTTATCATGGCACTTATCGGAGTTACCATTAAGCGAGATCTATCAGGCATGGCCAAGTTCCTTATGGCAGCCTTGATTGGGATTATTGTGGCTAGCTTGATTAATATTTTCTTTGCAAGTAGCATGATGAGTTTTGTGATTAGTATTGTATCAATTCTTATTTTCTCAGGTTTAATTGCCTACGATAACCAGATGATTAAGAAGGTTTATTATGGTACCAATGGTCAGGTCACAGATGGATGGGCAGTTTCTATGGCACTTAGTCTTTACTTGGATTTCATTAACTTATTCTTGAATATCTTGCGACTCTTTGCTAGACGTAATTAGTAAAAAAAATCAGCCAGATGGCTGATTTTTTTAATGTCTAATAGTTTTTTGTGAGTGTTCCTTGCTGACCTGTGTAAGCGTAGAAGAGTGGATAGTAATCCCATTTTCCGACATAGCTATCTTTATCTGGGAAAGCCCACTTGTCGTCTTTTTTGGTAAGCTCGACTGAGTAATTATCAAAGATATTTGTTCCTTCAGTCTTTGGTGCTGATGGGTTTACTTCTTTGATTGAATTCGGTAGGTAAGTTTCCATGTAGAATTGTCTTGTCAGTTGGTCGACATTTCCAGCGTTAGCACCATTGCTTTGTAGGTAGTTTTTAAGTTCGTCTGTGAGATTTGGGTGATTAGCACCATAGGCATCGTCTGCAGCTTTCATACTGATAGTTGACATGCTGACATTGAATTCTGCCTTATCTTTAGCGACGATAATGTTGTCAACAGTGTAGCTACCACGTTCACGGTTAGCAGTTTGAACCCAACCAAAAACTTTTGGAACTTCATCACCGGTTGGTTTGATGTTATCAGTTGCATCATAGCTGTATTGAAGGCTATCTGAGAAATATTGGTTAAGTTCGCCCTTAGCTTTGTCCAAGTCGTTAGAAACAAATTTGCTGTAGTCTTTGCTTTCGCCACCTAGAAGAACTGCGTTGAAATAGGCATCAACAGCCTTTTTAACATTGGTAGTTGTTTTACCATCGAAATCTTTTAGGCTAGTAGAAACTGTTTGTCCCTCTGTTTTTTCATCTTTTGATTCAAAATAGAGTTTATAGCTTTCATTGTTGTTAACTTCGAAAAAGAGTGAGACAGTCTTGTAGTCGTCAGCTTCAAGCTTTCCAAAGTCATCTGTAGCGTCCTCTACGTTCTTATTTTTATTGAAGAGAGTAGGTAGGTCGCCCTTATCGAGCTTGCTTGCTGTGACTTTTTTACCATCTTTATCTTTGAGGTAGAATTGTTTAGCAGATGTTTTGAGCTCATTTTCCATATCTTCCGAAGTATTCTCGAGTTTGAATGAAACTTCGACTAGGGTTTGGTCATCCTTGAGCTTGAGGTCGCTTCCTGACATATAGACAATATCGTTAACAGAAAGCTTGGCATCAAGTTTTGGCTTGGCACATGCTGAGAGTGTTAAGATGGCTGCTAGAGCAAGAGCCCCAGAGTAAAGATATTTTTTCATAAATAATCCCCCATTATTTTATTTAGGTTATAGGTCTATTGTATCATGAAATATGCCTTGAGATTATTAGAAAATTGGGTTTCAAGCCTTTTCTTATGCTATAATAGGATTACTATTGTAAAAAAATGGAGAATCAAATGACAAAAACACCTTTTATTACGGCTGATAAACTTGAACAAATCACTGCAGAGTTTCCAACACCTTTCCATCTTTACGATGAAAAAGGTATTCGTGAAACAGCGCGTGCAGTTAATGCAGCCTTTTCGTGGAATCCAGGTTTTAAAGAATTCTTTGCTGTAAAAGCTACACCTAATCCAGCAATCCTCAAAATCTTGAAGGAAGAAGGGTGTGGTGTCGATTGTGCGACCGATACAGAGCTTGTCATGAGTAAGAAAATTGGTTTTGATAGTAGCGCCATTAGCTTTACGTCTAATGATACACGTGCAGAAGAGTTTGTTTACGCGCGTGATATTAATGCGACAATTAACCTTGATGCTTACGAAGATATCTTTTTCTTGGAAGAGGCTGGAGGACTTCCTGAAACCCTTTCTTTGCGCTTTAACCCAGGAGGCGTCTTCTCTCTTGGTACTGATATCATGGATCATCCTGAAGAATCAAAATTTGGGATGACTAAGGAACAGCTCTTCAAAGGTTATGCCTACCTTAAAGAAAAAGGAGTGAAATCATTCGGTTTGCATGCTTTCTTAGCGTCAAATACAGTAACGAATGAGTATTACCCAACCTTGGCTGCTCAACTGTTTGAATTGGCGGTAGAAATCAAGAATGAACTTGGTGTTAGTCTTGACTTTATCAACTTATCAGGTGGTGTTGGAGTGGACTACACACCAGCCAATAAACAAAATGATATTGCCGTTATCGGTGAAGGGGTTCATACTAAATTTGATGAAATCCTTGTTCCGAATGGTCTTGGACACATCAGTATTTACACTGAACTTGGGCGTTTCATGACAGCACCTCATGGCCTTGTCGTTACTAAGGTTCTTCATATTAAAGACACTTATCGTCGCTATGTTGGTGTAGATGCTTCTGCGGTCAACTTGCTCCGTCCAGCTATGTACGATGCCTACCACCATATCACGAATATGACTAATCCAGATGGTGACATTCAAGTAGTTGATGTGACAGGTTCGCTTTGTGAAAATAATGATAAGTTTGCTAAGAACCGTGAATTGCCAGAAGCTCGTATTGGAGATACCTTGGTTATCCACGATACAGGTGCTCATGGTTTTTCAATGGGTTACAACTATAACGGACGTCTTCGTTCTGCAGAAATTCTCTACCAAGAAGATGGCACAGCTCGTATGATTCGCCGTGCAGAGACGATGGATGATTACTTTGCCACTCTTGATGGTTTTGATTTTGATATTTAACAAAAAAATAAGCTAGGCCTTAAAGGCTCTAGCTTATTTTACTTTAATGATGACAGCTTCAAGAATGATATCGGCTAACTCCTCAGGAGATTCGATACAGCCTTCTTTGAGCCATAGTGTTAAAATGGTAACAATGGTGCTAACATAAACTTCCAATGAATATTTGGCAGGGATATGATAGCTTTGTTCCATGAGCTCTGTAACATTTTCAATATCAGAGTTAAGGATAGTCTCGATAATGAATTCACGAATCATCTCATTGATGTTTGGAATGTGTGTCATCAAGGTGAGACAGAGTTTTTGATTTTCCTTAAGATATCGTAGCATTTCAGTGACAACACCCTCTTGGTAGGTCATGTCTTCCTGAAGAATACTTGAGATTTTATCTAAAATCTTTGAGAAGGTTGTTTCAACCAAATCTTCCTTATTTGAATAGTAGTAGTAGAAGGTCGGTCTGCTGAGATTTGCCTTCTTGATGATATCTGTGATGCTGATTTGTTCGAGTGAACTCTCCTCTAAGAGTTCAATAAATGCGTTGACAATTTTTCGTTCGGAAATAGTTGCTTCCTTGAGCATAAATAAACCCCTTTATATAAACATAATAATAATTCCACAACCTATATAATAACCTATTTTTGTTCTAGAAATCTTACAAGTCCTTTACAGTTGTAAGTGAAAAATACTGAAAGTCTCATTTTATCGGTATTTTAAACGAAAAAACTATTTTTCTAGACGTTTTTAAGAATCAACGTCTTATTTGTCAGTAGGGGCCATTTTTGCTATAATATAAGGTAAATCAACGTTATAGGAGAAATGAATTTATGAACACCGTCCTTTGGATTATTCTTGTTTTTGTAGCCCTTTTGGGTGGTTTTTATGGAGGCGCATACTTTGCCCGCAAACAAATGGAGAAAGAATTGGCTGAAAATCCTCGTTTGAATGTGGACGCTGTTCGTACCATGATGTCAGCTGCGGGTCAAAAACCAAATGAAGCAAAAGTGCGTCAAACATATAACCAAATTATCAAACAACAAAAACAAGCACTTGCAGATAGCAAGAAAAAGAAAAAATAATGGTGGGGAGCTGGGACGTGAATCTCAGCTTTTTACATGTAACCTAGGGGATAAGGAGGCAAGATGGATAATCGACCTATAGGATTTTTAGATTCTGGTGTCGGAGGACTGACGGTGGTACGTGAACTTAAACGTCAGTTGCCTCACGAGTCTATTGTTTATATTGGTGACTCTGCTAGGGCACCGTATGGTCCTAGACCGGCAGAACAAATCAGACAGTATACCTGGCAGTTGGTTAAATTCCTTCTGACTAAAGATGTAAAGATGATTGTTATTGCCTGTAATACGGCAACAGCAGTAGTTTGGGAGGAAATCAAAGGAGCCTTGGATATCCCAGTGCTAGGTGTGGTTTTGCCTGGTTCTAGTGCGGCTATTAAGTCTAGCCAATCGGGTCATATTGGTGTCATTGGGACTCCAATGACGATTGCCTCTAACATCTATGAACAAAAAATTAAGCATTTGGCACCACAAATGAATGTCTTGAGTTTATCTTGTCCTCGCTTTGCCCCTATTGTTGAATCCAATGAAATTAACTCAAGTGTGGCTAAAAAAATTGTTTATGAAAGCATGGCACCTTTAGTCGGTAAGGTAGATACCTTGGTTTTGGGTTGCACCCATTACCCACTTTTACGGCCCATCATCCAAAATGTTATGGGGCCAAGTGTCAAGCTAATTGATAGCGGAGCGGAAACAGTTCGTGATGTTTCTGTTTTGCTCAATTATTTTGAGATTAATCGCAGCCGTGAAGTCGAAGACAAGACGGAAGAATATTACACCACGGCTAGTGTGCTTGGTTTTAAAGAAATCGCAGAACAATGGCTAGGTGAAGAAGTTGCTGTCCAACATGTCGATTTGGACAAGGAGTTAGAAAATGACTAAATCAATTTTTGAATATAAAGACGAACAAGACTGGTATTTGGCTAGTTTTGGAAATTACAATCACTTGACTTGTTTTGGTGGTGATGAGGCCTATGAGCAATTTGTTGACTTTTTCCAAGCTTTGACTAACGTTTTGGCTGTTAGTGGCTTTCAGTTACATATTGCGAAACATTCTTCAGACCTTCGCTTGGTATCCTTTATTTTGGATTGCTTGAAAGAGGAAACTGGTCGTGACCTAGCTGTTACGCAACATCAAGGGGCTTTGGTAGTTAGTGAAGCAGATAAGCTTGTCTATGTGCATGTGCCTAGAGAAGGTGTTGCCTTGAGTGATTTCTTTGGTTCTGATAATAAATCAGACTTTGGTGATGTCCTATTGATTGCGACACGCAATGAAGGAAAAACCAAGGAATTTCGTAAACTATTTGGAAAACTAGGCATTAAGGTAGAGAATCTTAATGATTATCCAGATCTTCCTGAAGTTGCCGAAACGGGTATGACCTTTGAAGAAAATGCACGCTTGAAGGCGGAAACCATTTCTGAATTAACTGGTAAAATGGTCCTCTCAGATGACTCTGGTTTGCAGGTAGATGTTCTTGGAGGTTTACCAGGAGTTTGGTCTGCGCGCTTTGCTGGTCCTGATGCTACGGATGCTGAAAATAATGCTAAATTATTGCACGAGCTGGCTATGGTGCTTGATGATAGCAAACGTACTGCGAACTTCCATACAACCCTAGTTGTTGCGGCCCCTGGACGTGATAGTTTGGTTGTTGATGCCGACTGGAAGGGTTATATTGGCCGAGAACCGAAAGGTGACAATGGTTTTGGTTATGATCCACTCTTTTTAGTTGGTAATACGGGTAAAACGGCAGCAGAGCTTTCTGCAGAAGAGAAAAATGAACAATCTCACCGTGGACAAGCTGTTAAGAAACTTATGGAGGTCTTCCCAGCATGGCAGAACAAACAATAATCGTAATGAGCGACTCCCATGGAGAACGTGATATTGTAGTAGATATAAAAAATCGTTATCAAGGGAAGGTAGATGCTATTTTCCACAACGGAGATTCTGAGTTAGAATCAAGTAATCCTGTTTGGGACGGTATCCATGTGGTTCGTGGTAACTGTGATTATGATTCAGGTTATCCAGAACGTTTGGTCGTTAAACTTGGTGATGTGATTATTGCACAAACCCATGGTCATCTTTATGGCATTAATTTTACCTGGGACAAGTTGGATCTTTGGGCGCAACAAGAGGATGCAGATATTTGTCTCTATGGCCACTTGCATGCGGCAGCAGCTTGGCGAAATGGTAAGACAGTGTTTATCAACCCAGGTTCTGTTTCGCAGCCACGTGGACCTATCCATGAGAAACTTTATGCTAAGGTGATTATAAACAGTGCAAAAATTCGTGTAGAATATTACACACGTGACCATAAACTTTATTCAGAACTTACACAGGAATTTGAACGATGATTGCTAAAGAATTTGAAGATTTTTTGTTGGCTCATTTAGATAATTATTTAATTCCATCAGATCAGGTTGCTATTTTTATTGATAGTCACAACGCTGATCATGTGGTCTTGCTTTTGACAAGCAATGGTTATTCGCGCGTTCCCGTTTTGACTAAGGATAAGCATTATCTTGGGACCATATCTTTGACGGATATTAAGCGATATCAAGATGAACATAACTTGCAAGAGTGGGAGATGGTTAACCGTGATATCGGACCGATGACATCAGATGTCGTGGAAACAGTGGAAGATAATGCCAATCTAAATGAGGTAATGCATAAGCTAGTTAATAATCCTTTCCTTCCTGTGGTTGACAGCCAAGGCATTTTCAAAGGAATTATCACACGAAAATCGATTCTAAAGGCGGTTAATAGCCTCTTACATGACTTTACACATGACTATATCATCATTCCAAAAACAACTGACAACTCAGATCACTGATTTTCTGGCTACTAAGGTCATTTCGGAGAGTTCAAAGCAAGCTTATGCTTATGATCTTAAGCAGTTTGCAACGTCGATTTCAGGACAAATTGATCAAACCAGTCTTAAGCTCTATGAAAACCAACTGAAGGAATGGAAGCCATCTGTACAAAAGCGTAAGCGCTCTGCGGTCAATCAATTTTTGCTATACCTCTATCAAAAGGGTGAATTAGAGAAATTTTTCAAACTATCAGAGACGGTTACAATACCTTCTCAGGAGGATAAGTTGCGAATACTGGATCTTTCATCGCTTTATGAGGGGCGTGAAGGGGTTGGTAAGCTGTCTTGTCTGCTGATTCTAGAGTTGGGGCTCTTACCTTCAGAGATTTTGGAGTTGGACTGGTCCGATATTGACTTGGATTTTGGTGTTGTAACTGTGGCCAAGGGAAGCACTAAGCGTGTTCTCAGACTTGAAGCAGATGTGAAGCAGTATTTGTTGGCTATTAAAGATGCGAACAGCCAGGGCTTGCTTTTGGGTAAGGTCTATACTCGACAATGGCTGTATAAGCAAATCCAGACTTATGTTAGTGACTGTGGCTTATCGAATGTAACCGCTCAAGTCTTGCGTCAGCAATTTATTCTTAGACAGATTGAAAAGGGAACGGGCGCCTTTGAACTTGCTCGTTTACTGGGACTAAAAAGTCCAGTGACCTTGGAGAAATACTATAAAACCTAATGGATATTAAGTTAAAAGATTTTGAGGGGCCACTGGATTTGTTGCTCCATCTGGTTTCTAAGTATGAGGTAGACATTTACGATGTTCCCATTGTTGAGGTTATCGAGCAATACTTGGCTTATTTGGCAACCTTGCAAGCCATGAAGCTTGAAGTTGCTGGGGAATATATGCTTATGGCTAGTCAGCTCATGCTGATTAAGAGTCGTAAGCTTCTGCCCACAGTGGTGGAAGCTGAGCCTGAAGCAGATGATCCTGAACAAGAGCTCTTGAGTCAATTGGAAGAATATGCACGCTTCAAAGCAGCTAGTCAAGAGTTGGCTAAGCAGCATGAGGTACGAGCTCAGTATTTTTCAAAACCAAAAGTAGAATTGGTTTATGAAGATGTGACTCTGAATCAGGATAAGACCATTCAAGATATTTTCTTGGCTTTTTCAAAAATCATGGCTGAAAAGCAAGAAGAAATTCGCCGAAATCACACGACTATTGCGCGTGACGATTATAAAATTGAAGACATGATGCTGATTATTGAGGAAGCATTTGGCTCAAAAAATGAACTACATTTAGATGAACTTTTCACCGATGCTAAAGATATGAATCAAGTAATCACCCTCTTTTTGGCAACTCTTGAATTGATTAAGGTACATCGCATATCAGTACAACAGGAAACAATTTTTGGAACAATCACACTAAGAAAGGAATGGACGAATGAGTAGTCACTTAGCACGATTAGAAGCTTTACTTTTTGTGGCAGGTGAAGATGGTCTTAGTCTACATGCTATGGCACAGCTTTTGGAAATGCCAGTGACAGGTCTGACTCAGTCCTTGGAAAAATTGCAAGCCAAGTATGAGGCAGATGAGGGTTCAGCTCTTTGTTTATTGGAATCGTCAAATACCTATAAGCTGGTGACTAAGCCAGATTTTGCAAGTCTCCTTCGTGACTATTCTAAAACGCCAATCAACCAAAGTCTATCCAGAGCGAGTCTTGAGGTTCTCTCTATAGTTGCTTATAAACAGCCTATTACACGTGCTGAAGTCGATGACATTAGAGGTGTTAATTCTAGTGGTGCTATTGCTAAACTTCAGGCCTTCAATCTCATTCAAGAGGCTGGTAAAAAAGATGCTGTCGGTCGTCCTAACCTATATGCGACTACTGATTATTTCTTGGACTATATGGGAATTAACAGTTTAGACGAACTTGTGGCGATTGACCAACTAGAACTTGAAGAGCAGGAAACGAGTCTCTTTAGGGAAGATACTCCAGAAGAGCTTGAGGACTCGGACAATTAAGAGTAAACCTTGTTGAAACTAATCATTAAAAAGAAAGAAACATAGCAGAGATGCTAGGTAGAAAGGATACAGCTTAAGCTGTAGAAAAAGAATGCGAATTAATAAATATATTGCCCACGCTGGTGTGGCCAGCCGTCGTAAGGCTGAGGAACTGATTAAAGAAGGTCGTGTGACCCTAAATGGTAAGACCGTTACGGAATTGGCAACCATTGTCAAAAATGGTGACATTGTTGAGGTAAATGGTAGTCCAATTTATAATGAAGAGAAGGTCTATTATCTTCTTAATAAACCACGAGGAGTTATTTCTTCGGTATCTGATGAGAAAAATCGTAAGACGGTGATTGATCTCATGCCCCACGTTAAGGAACGTATCTATCCTGTTGGTCGTCTTGACTGGGATACGACTGGTCTTCTTATTTTGACTAATGATGGTGACTTTACCGATAAAATGATTCACCCACGTAATGAGATTGATAAGGTTTATTTGGCGCGTGTCAAAGGTATTGCGACCAAGGAGAATCTTCGTCCTTTGACTCGTGGTGTAGTCATTGATGGCAAGAAAACCAAGCCAGCACGTTACAATATTATCAAAGTTGACCATGAAAAGAATCGTTCAGTTGTTGAATTGACAATTCATGAAGGGCGTAACCACCAGGTTAAGAAAATGTTTGAATCAGTGGGCTTGCTCGTTGATAAGTTGTCTCGCACACGTTTTGGGACCCTTGATTTGACAGGTCTTCGTCCAGGTGAATCACGCCGTCTAAATAAGAAAGAAATCAGCCAGCTTCATAACGCTGCTGTCAATAAGGTCAAATAATGAAAAGATTTCTGATTGCCCTGGTCAGGGCTTATCAGAGATGGATTTCTCCCCTATTTCCACCGTCTTGTCGTTTTCGTCCAACTTGTTCGGTTTATATGATCCAAGCAATAGAAAAGCACGGTTTAAAGGGAGTTCTTATGGGAATTGCCCGTATCTTAAGATGTCACCCTTTATCAGAGACTGGAGATGATCCGGTGCCAGATTATTTTAGTCTAAAACGTAATAAAACTCCTTTGGATAAATGAATCCAAAGGAGTTTTTCTATACTTAAGTTTTTGACCAAGTTTTTGGCAGGAAGAGGAGTAATAAAGGATAGATTTCCAAACGTCCTGCAATCATAGCAAATCCCATGATAAGTTTAGACAAAGGACTGAAAATAGCAAAGCTATCACTCGTTCCAAGTAAAGGTCCAATGTTGTTAAAGGTTGAAGCAGCAGCACTTGTCACAATCAAGAGGTCTTGATTATCCAGTGACAAAACAGTGACTAAACTTAGTATAATGAGTACATATACAGCTAGATATTTAAGAACACTGTGCTGCGTTTCTTTATCGAGAACACTTCCATTAATATGAAGTGACAGGATACGATTAGGATAGAGGCTAGCCAGGGTCTGATTTCGTGCAATCTTAGCAATAATCATAGCACGGATAACCTTGAAACCACCAGCTGTAGAACCTGCTGATCCCCCGATAAACATCAGGAGGAGTAGGATATACTGAGAAAAGAGTGGCCATTTGGTAATATCTGTCAGTCCAAAACCAGTTGTTGTGATGATAGTTGACACTTCGAAAAATGAGTATTTGAAAGAGTCAGCCAAATTGTGGTAGATTCCAAAAATATTGAGGATAATCAAACCAGTTGAAATAGCCACAATCGTAAAGTAGGTACGTAGTTCTTCATCTTGGAAGAAAAACTTGATTTTACGAAGGAGGATATAGAAATAAAGGTTGAAGTTAACCCCAAAGAGCAGGGTACCAACAGTAACCACATAGGTAATCAGGTCGCTGTGGTAGTGGGCGATAGAGTCGTTATAGACAGCAAATCCCCCAGTACCTGCGCCCCCCATAGCAGTGATGATACTATCAAAGATTGGCATACCGCAAAGCCAGAGAATAACAGCAAAAATAACGAACATGGTTAAATAGATGATGTAAAGAATTTGAGCTGTATTTTTGAGCTTGGCCACTACCTTACCAAAAACTGGACCAGGCACCTCTGCACGCATAACCTCATGGTGACCATTTTTACTGTTGTTCATGATGGCTAGGGCAAAGACCAATACCCCCATCCCTCCAATCAAGTGGGCGAAGCTTCGCCAGAAGAGGAGGGAGTGGGTAAGTACACCAGTATCTGTGAGAATAGTAGCCCCCGTGGTTGTAAAACCAGAGCTCATCTCGAAGAAGGCATCAATGACACTTGGAATCTGACCAGCAAAGACGAAGGGCAATCCTCCAAAGAAGGACCAGAGCACCCAACAGAGGGCTACAATAAGCATCCCTTCTTTGGTGTAAATATGGTAGTTTTTCGGTTTAAAGAGAGTACCAAGCACTCCGAGAAAGAGGAGAATCCCCATCGTACCCAAGATGCTGGCAAATACTTTGGCATCTTCTTGATAAATGAGGGCAACGATAAGTGGTACAACCAAGAGAGCAGCCTCAATAAGCAGGAGCTTGGCAATAAGAAAGCGGACAATAGATTGATTCATGGCAGCTTACCTCTTCAACAAGTCGTAAATATGAGTTACATTTTGTAAGAGTGTAACGATCACGATTTTATCCCCAATAGCGAGTCTGTCTTCTCCCGTTGGGAAAATAGATTTTCCATTGCGAATAATAGCAGCGATAAGGACACCATTAGCAAATTCAAGCTCAGAAAGTTTCTTCCCAGCGATTTTGTTGTTTTCCTTAATTTGGAATTGCAAGGTTTCGATACGACCATTAGCCACATGGTGAAGGGCATCGAGGCTAGAATCTTTAGCATTATAACGCCCACGGACAAAGTGCATTACAGTGTCAACGGCAATACTCTTAGGTGTGACAATTGTTGTTGTCTCACGTGTATCGATAATCTCTAAAAGACTGGTACGGTTGACTTTAGTAATATTCTTGTGAATACCAAGGCTTTCGAGGAACATAGAGGTGATGATATTTTCTTCATCTACTCCAGTTAGGGTAGCTACGGCATCATAACTGGATGCACTTTCCTCGAGAAGAAGGTCTTTAGCAGTACCGTCACCTAAGATAACAGAAACTTCAGGGAAGACCTGACTAAAGGTTTGTGCACGGTCCATTTTTTGCTCAATCAATTTGACCTTAATACGATTGTTTTTCAAGATATTGAGCAAGTAGTAGGAGATACGTCCAGCACCAATCAACAAAAGTTTTTTGATGCTTTTTGGTTTGATGTAACTGTGGAAAAGCGCCATATCAACACGTTTACCAGTGACATAAATCTTATCCCCAATTTGCATGGTAGCATTCCCATCTGGAATGATGAGTTCACCTTGACGGTCAATCGTACAAACTAGAATATTGCCGAATTTCTTACGGAATTGTTCCATTGTCATACCAGACAATTGGCTATTTTCAGTGACTTTAAATGCCATCAGGATAACACGTCCGTTAGCAAAGGTTTCTACTGATAGAGCATTTGGAAATTCAACCGTATTGGCAATATAGCGAGCGGTTAAAAGTTCAGGGTTTACGACCAATGAGAAGCCAAGGAAGTTTTTATCCTTGAAATAAGCATTAGAGTATTCTGGGTTACGCACACGAACAATAGTTTCTTTGGCCCCCATTTGTTTAGCCAGAACGGCTGAAATCATGTTTACTTCATCTTTATCAGTCATAGCGATAAAAACATCGCAGTTGTTAACCTCGGCTTGTTCTAAGATTTTGAAATTGGCCCCATTACCAGCAAAGCCCATCACATCGTAACGTTTGCTGAGTCGTTTGAGGACCTCTTCCTTTTCTTCAATTAAAATAACATCGTGCTTCTCTTCAACAAGAGAACGACAGAGTGCGGTACCGACTTTACCGGCACCTACGACAATAATACGCATGAGTTACCTCCAAATAATCATTACTATGATACTCTATTTTAGCGGAAAAATCATCCTTTTCAGCTAGCTTTATCAACTATTCCTATTTAAGGGAATAAAGGTAAAATTTTTCTTTAAATAGTCTTGACTTTTAGACCAGAAGTGCTAAAATATATTCAAAGATTCGTTATTTTAAATCTAACCTGTCATGATTTAAGCTAATGAACGTCCACAACCATGTCGTCTGCTGAGCTTGACTCCGGGCGACATGGTATTTTTTATGTCTAGGAGAATTGAGATGTCACGTAATCATATTGTCTTGTTTGAACCTCGTATTCCACAAAACACCGGAAATATAGCACGTACCTGTGCAGCGACTAATAGCCCTCTTCATATCATCCGTCCTATGGGCTTTCCAATTGATGACAAGAAAATGAAACGTGCAGGTTTAGACTACTGGGATAAGCTTGACATCACTTATTATGACAATTTGGCAGATTTCATGTCCAAAAATCAAGATGGTCGTTTGCATCTAGTCACCAAGTTTGCGGATAAGACTTATTCAGAAGAAGCCTATGCTGATGGTGAGGACCACTATTTTATGTTTGGTCGTGAGGATACAGGCCTACCTGAAGATTTTATGCGTGAGCATCCTGAAAAAGCTATTCGTATTCCGATGAATGATGAACATGTGCGTAGTCTAAATGTGTCCAATACTGTTTGTATGATTGTTTATGAGGCACTTCGTCAGCAACAGTTTGCGGGGTTAGAGTTGAGCCATCGTTACCAGAATGATAAATTAAAATAGAGACTATTAATAGTCGTTGACTATCATTTGATTAGAAATCTATAAATCGAAAGCCTTGTCATCAAGGCTTTTTTGTGTTAATCTTAAAGGGTCTTCAGGGCAGGGTGAAATTCCCGACCGGCGGTGATTCTATGGATAAGTCCGCGAGCGCAAGCTGATGAGGTGCGATTCCTCAACCGACAGTACAGTCTGGATGGAAGAAGACCAGTCTTTTTGCGTAGTCTTTTTTGACATAGGCAAATACATTGGGAACTTCTTTCAAATTGTTAAAATTTGGAGGAATTTTTTTATGACAAACACACGTAAATTGGCTTATATTGCCATTTTATCCGCAGTTTCATTCTTATTGCTTTATTTTTCATTTCCATTGATTCCAGCAGCAGATTTTTTGAAGGTTGATTTTTCAATCCTTCCAGTTCTTATCGCCTTGGTTATCTTTGATTTTAAGAGTGCCATTGGTGTTCTCTTGCTTCGTTCATTGTTGAAGCTTTTGCTAAACAATGGTGGTCCAGGATCAATGATTGGACTTCCTATGAATTTCGTTGCTCTAGGCGTCTTTGTTTGGGGCCTAAGCTATTTTTGGAAAAAGAATCAAACGAGTAAGAATTATATTCTTGGATCTGTTTGGGGTACTGTCTTGCTTACAGTTGCTATGGTAGCACTTAACTATATTTATGCAGTACCACTCTATGCCAAATTCGCTAATTTTGATATAGGACAATTCATAGGTCTCTATAAATACCTTTTTGCAATGGTTGTCCCATTTAATTTGCTTGAAGGTTTGATTTTTTCGATTGCCTTTGCTCTTATTTATGCTCCGCTTAAGTCTATTCTAGTAAAATTATAAATATGAAACACAAACACACACATTATATTTATGCTTCTTTTGCCTTTTTATTATTTGTTGCTCTCGGTTATATGGTTAAGTTCTACCCTGAAGCCTTGACAGGATTTGATAGCAACATTCAAACTTGGGTTCGAGGAGATTTGCCTGGAGGCCTAACAGCCTTCTTTAAAATGATTACAACACTTGGAAATACGTCGGTTCAAGCTGTTATTGCAATCCTAGCGGTCATTTGGCTTTATCTACGTCAGTATAAAGCAGAAGCTATCTTTGTAGGGACTAGTGGCGTCTTAGCTAGCACTATGATTATGAGTTTGAAGTATATCTACCAGCGCCCACGCCCATCAATCACCCATTTGGTTCATGCTGGTGGCTATTCTTTCCCTAGTGGTCACTCCTTGGGGACTTTTATGATTCTTGGTGCTATTGCTATTGTTCTTACCCAACGTCTAGTTAAAAAAGCAGCTAAAACTGCGGTTTATGGTATTACTGGACTTCTGATTTTCCTTGTTGGACTTTCGCGTATTTATGTGGGTGTTCACTATCCAACAGATGTTTTAGCTGGCTTTACCCTAGCCTTTGGGTTGCTTAATGCGATTTATCCAACTTATGACCGCATTCGCTTTGAATGGCGATTCCAAAGTAAACAGAAATAAAAAAACATGTAGTTTTGAACTGCATGTTTTTTTGATACAAAGGAAGGTCCTTCCTATATAAAATGTATAAAAATAGCTTATTTTCACTATTATTCTGTTAAAAATGCATTAACTATATATTAATTATATTACAATTATGATATAATGTTTTTAAAATTTTGAAATAAAGGAGAGTCTCTTGAACATAAAAGACAGCATTGGACTAAGAATCAAAACTGAGCGTGAATGTCAGCAGATGTCACGTGAAGTGCTATGTTTAGATGGTGCGGAATTGACTGTTCGTCAGTTAATTCGCATTGAAAAAGGGGAGTCGCTCCCGTCTTTGGATAAATTATCTTATATTGCAAAACGTCTAGGAAAAAATATGACCGATTTATTGGATCATGATAATATTACTATCCCTGACGAATACTACGAGATGAAGAATCGTCTGATTAAGTTTCCAACGTATAGAAATCCAGAAAGAATAAAGGCTAAACTTGCCTTAATTGAGGAGGTTTATGAGAAATTCTTTGAACTTCTCCCAGAAGAAGAATTGTTAACTCTAGATATTTTGGAAAATATTTTGAGTTTTACTAGTTGGGAAGAGAGTCCTAAAGTTGAGGAGATATATGAAGACTTATTTGAACAAGTCAAAAGGAAGAGGAAATTCTCAACTAACGATTTATTAGTTATTGACTACTATTTCTTCCATCTTTATGGAAGAAAACAGTATGATAAAAAACTTTTTGAAAGAATCGTAAAGAGAGTATTAAATCAGGAAATTTGGACAGATGATGTCTATAATATTGTTTTATTTAATGATTTGATGGCTATCGCTGCTTTGAAGATTTTTCACAATTCCTTTTCAGACTTCTTAACAGTTGTGGATAAAGCATTAGCCGTTATAGAAAAATCACAATTCTATAGCTATAAACCTAGTGTTTTTGTTCTCAAAGCTAAATATGAACTTCTGCATAAGGGAAATAAGAAAAAGGCTGCAGAGAATTACGATAAGGCCATAATGTTTGCTTCCGTTTTAGAAGACTCGGTTTTAGAAGAAAGTATAAGAGCAGGGAAAGCGGCAGATGGTTTATAGAAATGGTGGTGACATAAATGTCACTACTTTTTTAATGGTTAAATGTTTACTATAGAAACATAAATAACAGTTAAAAGGAGTTTTATTTTGAAAAAACTAAAATTATTTACACTATTCTCATTACTTATCACTATCTTGCCTTATTTCACAGGTTGTCTTTAATAAGGGGTTACCATGTCAAAATATCCATATATTTCACAGGTTGATCAGCGTGACTGTGGTGTCGCTGCCTTGGCCATGATTCTTAAACACTATGGTTCATCTTATAGTTTAGCTTATTTGCGGGAATTGGCTCAGACTTCTCGTGAAGGCACTTCTGCGCTTGGTTTGGTGGAAGCGGCTAAGCAGTTGGGTCTTGAAACTCAGGCCATTCGTGCGGATTTAGACTTGTTTAAACAAGAAAGCCTATCTTATCCTTTTATTGCACATGTGGTTAAAGAAGGTGGACTGCAACATTATTATACAGTGTTTGGTCAAATCAAAGGGAAGCTTGTTATTGGTGATCCAGATCCTAGCAAGAAGGTCATTAAAATACCCTTAGAGGAGTTTGCCAAAGAGTGGACGGGAGTTGCTCTCTTTTTTGTTCCAGGAGAAACCTACACTAAATACAAAGAAGATGTGCCTGGGCTTCTTTCATTTTTACCAATTTTGTTTCGTCGTAAGGGATTGATTGCAGTCATTGTCTTACTGAGTTTTCTAGTGACCCTTGTTAATATTATTGGTTCTTATTATTTGCAATCTATTATTGACCGCTTGATTCCTCAGGAGGCCTACACTCTTCTGACAATGATTTCGCTAGGCCTATGTATCTCTTATCTAGCTCAACAAGTATTTACTTTTTTCAAAGATTATCTTCTACATCGATTGGGGAATTACTTGTCCATTGCTGTCATTCTTCCTTATATTAAGCATGTTCTTTCCCTACCTATTAGTTTCTTTAGTTCACGTCGTACTGGTGAAATCACGTCACGTTTTGGAGATGCCAACACTATTATCGATGCTCTAGCTTCAACGATTTTATCGATTTTCCTAGATGTGAGCATTGTGATGACTCTAGCTGTGGCTCTTATTGTACAAAATCAGTCACTTTTTGTGATGACTCTCACGGTAGTTCCTCTTTATGTTTTAATCATTCTAGCATTCTATAAGCTTTTTGAAAAAGAAAATTATCAATTGATGGAGGCAAATAGTCAGGTCAATACCGCTGTTATTGATGATTTGCGAGGCATTGAAACCTTAAAATCCTTGAGGGTTGAGGAAAGACGTTATCGGGAAATTGAGGTGAAATTCCATGACTATTTGAAGAAGTCCTTGTCTAAGGCCAAGTGGCAATTAACGCAGGATGGTCTAAAGACAGGGGTTCAGTTAGTTTCCAATGTCTTTATCCTCTGGTATGGGGCACAATTGGTCATGGAAGGGCAACTATCTGCAGGTCAGTTGATTACCTATAATATGTTGTTGAATTATTTTACAACTCCTTTAATTAATATCATCAATCTCCAATCTAAAATTCAGCAAGCCAAAGTCGCCAATAATCGTCTTCAAGAAGTTTATGTTGTGGACAAGGAAGAAAAAGGAAAACTTAAAGAGTTATCTTTTAAACAACTTGCTTTTAAAGGAGTCAGTCACCGTTTTAGCTACCAACAAGAGACTCTTAGTAAGATTGATTTAACGATTCATAAGGGTGAGAAAATCGCCCTCATGGGTAAAAGTGGATCTGGAAAAACGACCTTAGCTAAAATGTTGTCAGGTTATTATACGAAATCTAGTGGTCATGTAACCCTAGATAAAGATGCTATTAGCCATGCGGAGTTGCGTCAAATGGTGACTTACGTTCCCCAGCAGACCTATGTGTTTACGGGAACAATATTAGAAAATCTGCTATTAGGATTTGAAGGAGAAGTTGACGAGAAAAAGCTTCTTAAAGTTTGCCAACAAGCTGATATCTTAGAGGATATTCAAAAAATGCCACTAGGCTTTCAGACCCAAGTATCTGAAGACGGTGGTTTGTCTGGTGGTCAAAAACAACGCTTGGCTATAGCGAGGGCTCTCTTGTCCAAACAGCCTATCTTGATTTTTGACGAAGCTACCAGTGGTCTCGATAGTGATACTGAAAGCAGGGTCATGGCTAATCTTGCTAAGATTAAACGAACAATGATTTTTATTGCTCACCGCAATAGTGTACGTCAACATGTCAGTCGTGTAGTGACCATGGTGAGTGGCCAGATTGAGTCAGACAGTTCCAATTTCAATCCATTCCAGTTTATTTAAAAAAGAATCTTCCTATTATATATGTAGAAAACTTAAGAAGTCAAAATTTTCACATCTTGCACCTATCTTATTAATATAGTATACTGGTAGCAGACTATTAAGAGGTGTAAACATGTTAGAGGCATATAAAAATTTTTGGTTAGGCTATCTCGATTTTTATGGTCGTACAAAACGACCAGACTATTGGTGGGTTGTCTTGATTAATGGAATTATCGGTAGTTTGATTTTCCTACTGATGGACTTACTTGGGGAAACAAGAGCTGCTGGCTTTACATTGACAGCTTTCATTCTATTTATAGCAGCAACGGCGCTTCCTACAATTTCTATTCAGATTCGTCGTCTGCGTGATGCCAATTTCAATGTTGCTTGGATTGTATTAAAAGCAACTCCATTAACAGTAGCTCTTTGGGTGATGTATGCCTTTCCCACAAGAGATTCAAAATAACTCCAATATAAAAAGAGTGAAACTACTTAATCTAGTTCCACTCTTTTTTCTTATAAAATAAAGCTACCTAAGAGGCTAACCAAGGTGAAGCTGATAGTTGCATAAAATACAGCGAGACGGGTTGCCTGGATAGGCTTATAAAGTCTAATAAGTGTTAGGACACACCAAATAAAGAGTACTGTGACAAACCAACCTGATAGTAAGCGACGTGGCGTTACACCATAGAGTGCTATATAAACGCCAAAGAGTTTCCAGCCGGCGATAAGGGCAAAGAGGCTAGCAAAAGTAAAGAGTAGGGTACTCAACAAACGAAGCCCCTTGTGGGTGAAGAAGTTTTCTTTAGAAAAAATATAAATTCCAGCTAGGATTCCCAAGTTAAGGGTAGAGACTCGAACTAATTGCCAGAAGCCCTGAACAGCAATATGTGAGGCTTGATGGGCTGGAATGTTGACTTGGTTGAGAGAAAGGAGTTCTCCCATTTGACTAGTGGCAGTTAATATGAATAGGGCATAAGTAAGGCAGAGGCTTCCGAGTACGATATAAGCTGCTACTTTTGGAAACTGACGGGTTGTTTTAAGACGGCCTTCAAATCGTTTTTGACTAAGTGGCTTTTCTTTTGCCAAATAGGTTGCAATGAGTTGAGCAAAAAGTCCTAGAGCCAGAGGGATACTGGTTATTAAACGAGAGAACAATAATCCGTTATCCTTGAAGGTGATAGTGAAATCAAGTAGAGTAGCAAGTGTCTGGAAGAACTGTTGCCAAAGTTGTCCGAAAGCAGGCAAGACCTGACTAAGCTGACTAGCAGCGAATACAGTCAGTACCAAGGCAATAATGATACTAATGAGAATCATCCATTTGTGGTTCTGAACTGCGTGTTTTTCTTCTTCAGAGAGCTCTTGTTTAGGTGCTGTTTTATAGAGTAGTGTCCAGGCTCCGATAAAGAAATATTTCAGTGGGAAGATGCAGCTAGTGTATATGAGGTCTAGCCAAACCATAATTCCCAAACGGTATTGACTACTTTGTCCAGTACGTGCCATTAAGTAAAGGAGGATACTCGCATGAAGGCAAAAAATCTGAGTGCTCCCCCAGTTGTCGTGCAGACCCCAAAGACTAATTTGTAAACCTTGTAGTAGACTAGTGACCATAAATATTACCGATTCAAGTCGCATTCCCTTTGCTTTTCCACCTAATAGACGGCACCCCAGTTCAATCGTGCTTATCAAGACAAGGGTTGCTGGAAAGGCAAAGGAAAAATGGGTCAAGTAAGTGACATATAGGAAGCAGGCCACGAGACAGGCGACAATCAGTCCCTTAATTTTCCAAATGTCTTTTGGTGAAAAATATTCCAAGAGTTTCTTGGTTCTGGTTTGAAGACTAGTCTTTTCGTCGGAATATTCCTGGGAGACTAGCTGTAAATTAGTAGTATAGTTATTTGTTTCCATCATAATTCTCCTTTTGGATGTTAGTCCAAAAAAGACTTTATCATAAAAAATGTTCGATTTTGTCACCCAACTGTAAAATTACTAAAAATAGGTCTATGGACTTAGGTCTGGAGAATGAGTTGGAAAAATAGGTGAGTAAAAAATATTGTGCTCACATTGAATGATAGATTGTACGGGCTATATTGTCAGAAACTGTCAAATGCTAAAGATAGTTTTTTAGAGATTAACTGTTTGTTTATCTGGGATTGAGCAAAGGACTTCAATCGAGGATCACTAAAGGTGATGTCATTTTTTGACACTATATGTTAGATTGACTACCATCTAAATGTTGCAAAATTTCTGAAAATTCGTTGACATGTGTTGTCAAAGTAGTATGATATTAACATAAAAAAACTTAGGAGGTTCTTATGTTAGGTGTTATCCTACTCTATGTTGGCATGGTTTTGATGAGTAATGGATTTCATCGCTTGGAAGGTATTCCCGACAAATCAAATGTTGTTATGAATATCTTTACAGGTGGTTTGGGATTGATTCTCAACATTATTGTCATTGCTTATGGGGCCTGCACAGGAAAAGGCGCTGAATGGTTTTATGGTAGTGCCACAGGTCTTTTGTTTGCTTTTACATATCTTTATTCAGCTATCAATACAATCTTTGATTTTGATCAACGTTTGTACGGCTGGTTTAGCTTGTTTGTGGCAATTAATACGATACCAGCAGGGATTCTTTGCTTAACATCTGGATATGGTGGTAATGCTTGGTATGGTATTATTTGGTTCTTGTGGGGTATTCTATGGCTAACTGCCTTTATTGAAATTAACCTTAAGAAGGATCTAGGGAAATTTGTTCCTTACCTAGCTATTTTCGAAGGAATTATAACAGCTTGGATTCCAGGGCTTTTGATGCTTTGGGGCAAGTGGTAAGCATTGATTTAAGGAGGAAAAACGATGCAATTGACAATGCGTGAGCAGGAAAAAATGATGATTAGTCTTGCGGCTATGATTGCTCAACGACGTAAAGATAAAGGAATCAAATTGAATCACCCGGAAGCAGTCGCTTTGATTACAGACTATGTACTTGAAGGTGCAAGAGAAGGTAAGACGGTTGCTCAATTGATGGATGAAGCTCGTAATCTCTTAACACGTGAAGATGTTATGGAGGGAATTGCAGAAATGATTCCAATGATTCAAGTTGAAGCTACTTTTACAGACAGTACAAAATTGGTTACTGTTCATGATCCTATTCAGTAAGGAGAAAATGTAATGATTCCAGGTGAATACCATGTGGCGAGTGAGCCAATTGATTATAATGGTGGTTACGAAGCCATTAGTATTGAAGTAAAAAATGTGGGTGACCGTGCTGCTCAAGTGGGTTCTCACTACCATTTTTATGAAGCAAACGAAGCTGGTCTTCAATTTGATCGTGAAAAGGCGCGAGGCAAACGTCTAGATATTCCAGCAGGTACAGCCATTCGTTTTGAGCCAGGTGAAACGAAAACAGTACAACTTATTGACTTTGGAGGGAAACGTCGTATTTTTGGTTTCAATAACAAAGTCAATGGTTTCTTAGACTAGAAAGAGGACAAATCGATGAGTTTTAAAATGGATCGTGAAGAGTATGCTCAACACTATGGACCAACTGTAGGTGATAGCGTACGTCTTGGAGATACCAATCTTTTTGCAGCCATTGAAAAAGACTTTACTGTTTATGGACAGGAATCCAAGTTTGGTGGCGGTAAAGTTTTACGTGATGGTATGGGTGTCAGTGCTACGGAAACACGTGATAATCCATCAGTGGTTGATACCATTATTACAGGTGCAACCATCATTGACTATACAGGTATAATTAAAGCAGATATCGGTATTCGTGATGGTAAGATTGTTGCTATTGGTCGCGGTGGTAACCCAGATACAATGGACAATGTGGACTTTGTTGTGGGTGCTAGTACAGAAGCCATTGCTGCAGAAGGTTTGATTGTGACTGCTGGTGGTATTGACCTCCACGTACATTATATTTCTGCTGACCTTCCTGAATTTGGTTTGGATAATGGAATTACGACCCTCTTTGGTGGTGGTACTGGTCCTGCTGACGGTAGTAATGCAACAACATGTACACCAGGTAAATTCCATATTACTCGTATGTTGCAAGCTGTTGACGATATGCCTGCTAACTTTGGTTTCCTTGCCAAAGGTGTTGGTTCTGAGACTGAAGTGGTTGAAGAGCAAATTAAAGCTGGTGCAGCAGGAATTAAGACACACGAGGACTGGGGTGCGACTTACGCAGGAATTGATAATTCCCTTAAAGTTGCGGATAAATACGATGTTTCTTTTGCGGTCCACACCGACTCTTTGAATGAGGGTGGATTTATGGAAAATACTTTGGAATCTTTCCAAGGTCGTACTGTTCATACCTTCCATACCGAAGGTTCTGGTGGTGGGCACGCTCCAGATATTATGGTCTTTGCAGGTAAGGAAAATATTTTGCCATCATCAACTAACCCAACTAACCCATATACTACAAATGCTATTGGTGAGTTGTTAGATATGGTTATGGTTTGTCACCACTTGGATCCAAAAATCCCAGAAGACGTCTCTTTTGCCGAATCACGTGTTCGTAAACAAACTGTGGCTGCAGAAGATGTTCTTCACGATATGGGAGCCCTTAGTATCATGACTTCAGATGCCATGGCAATGGGACGTGTCGGTGAAGTAGCAATGCGTTGTTGGCAACTAGCTGATAAGATGAAGGCTCAGCGTGGTCCACTCGAAGGGGATTCAGAATTTAACGACAATAACCGTATCAAACGTTACGTGGCTAAATATACAATTAACCCTGCCATCACCAATGGTATTGCAGACTATATCGGTTCTGTAGAAGTTGGTAAATTTGCAGATTTGGTTATCTGGGAACCAGCACAATTTGGTGCAAAACCTAAGTTGGTGCTTAAGGGTGGTATGTTAACTTATGGTGTTATGGGTGACGCTGGTTCAAGTCTTCCAACACCTCAACCACGTATCATGCGTAAATTATATGGTGCTTACGGTCAAGCGGTTCATGAAACAAATCTTACATTTGTCTCTCAATATGCTTATGATCACGGTATCAAAGAAGAAATTGGTTTGAATAAGATTGTTCTTCCTGTTAAGAATACACGTAACTTGACTAAGCGTGATATGAAGCTTAATGACTACGCTCCAAAAACAATTCGTATCGATCCACAGACCTTTGATGTCTTTATTGATGATGAGTTGGTTACTTGTGAGCCAATCCATACGACATCATTGTCTCAACGTTATTTCTTGTTCTAAGGAAAACGCTATATACATGAGGCTGGAATTTTTCCTCCAACCTCTTTTGTATTTTACAGCCATAATGTTTTTAGTACTTTATTAAGTTGCTATATGAGTCTGATGCTAGACTTTTAAAATGTAATAGAAAAGGAAAAAGTATGATTTTTACAAAAGTAGATGCTCTTGTTAAAGATATCGATGTGGATAAATACCATATTGAAACAGTCATTCTTTCGAGTGACGACCTTAACAAAAAAATTATTCGTGTGAAGAGTGATCATGGGAATGAATTTGGTATTCGTCTTGATAAGGGACAAAAATTGCAAAATGGATCTGCCTTTTTTATCGATGATCATCATGTCCTAGCTATTGGTGTTGAGTCACAGGATTTGATTGTCATCTCACCTAAAGATATGGATGAAATGGGAATCACAGCTCACATTCTTGGGAATACTCATAAACCGATTGAGGTGAAAGATGCCAAGATTTATTTAGAGGTTGACCCAGTTGTAGAGCAAGTCTTGACTCAAAAAGAGATTGCCTACACGATTGAAGAAGTGGTCCTTGATAAACCCCTACGCCATGTGAATTTAACTGCCCATGAACATTAATCCCTTTGCTAATGTGTCTTTGCAAGATTATCTTGAAATTGTGCAAATTGTCGATTCAACCTTTCCAATTGGATCATTTAACCACTCATTTGGGATGGAAAATTATCTGCGTGAAGACACTGTAACAGATGATAAAGGTTACGAAGAGTGGCAAGAAGCCTATTTAGCTAGTCAGTTTAAATATGGTGAAGGTCTTGTAATCAAACTGGTTTATGATGCTATGGTTACAGATAACATAGAGCAGGTTTGGCATTATGATAAGGTCTTGACAGTTTCGACGCAAGCGCGTGAAACAAGACAGGGGACTAAGATGATTGCTAAGCAAATGCTTCGACTCATTCAAAGGCTTCATGCTATTCCGGTATTGGATGACTATCAGTCTAAAATACGTAAGGGTGTGGTCTTCGGCAATCCAGCTATTGTCTTTGCGCTCTATGTGTTTAACAAGGGCTTGGGATGTAATGAAGCCATAGCACTTTATGGCTATAGCGTGATTTCGACGATGGTTCAAAATGCTGTGCGTGCCATTCCCCTTGGACAATTTGCTGGACAGGAGATTGTTTTACGTAGCTTTTCACAATTAGAAAAAATGACACAAGAAATTCAAGAATTGGATGCGTCCTACCTTGGGGCCAATACGCCTGGTCTTGAATTAGCTCAGATGAAACATGAAACACAGGTATTCCGCCTATTCATGTCCTAAAATATTAACAAGGTTGAGAGGAAAAAACAATGACAAAACGTACTGTAATTATTGGAGTTGGTGGACCTGTTGGTTCAGGTAAAACCCTTTTGCTTGAGCGTCTTACACGACGTATGTCCGACTTAAATTTAGCAGTTATTACTAACGATATCTATACAAAAGAAGATGCCCTTTTCTTGGCTAAAAATTCAAGCTTAGATGAAGATCGTATTATTGGTGTAGAAACTGGCGGATGTCCTCACACTGCGATTCGTGAGGATGCCTCTATGAACTTTGAAGCGATTGAAACCCTTCAAGAGCGCTTTAATCATGATTTGGATGTTATTTTCCTTGAAAGTGGCGGAGACAACTTGGCTGCGACCTTCAGCCCTGATTTGGTTGATTTTACCATTTATATTATTGACGTTGCTCAGGGTGAAAAAATCCCACGTAAGGCTGGTCAAGGGATGATTAAGAGTGATTTGTTCTTGATCAATAAGACTGACCTTGCACCTTATGTTGGAGCCAACCTAGACCGTATGCGTGAAGATACTCTTCATTTCCGTAACGAAGATTCTTTCATTTTCACAAATTTGAATAATGATGACAATGTTAAGGAAGTAGAAGAATGGATTCGCAAGAATTTCTTACTAGAGGACTTGTAAGATGACACAAGTTTATGATGGCTTTGTCCATCTTGGATTTTCAAATCGAAATGGTCGTACAATTTCCCACAAGAAATATCAAGAAGGCAACTCTCGAGTATCGGCAGATAATTCAGATGCCAATGGCGTTCCTTATTATTTCCTCATTAATATGGGTGGGGGATTTGTTGAGGGTGAGCAGTATCAAGTAACGATTGATGTTAATAAGGATGCTCATGCCCTAGTGACAACCCAAACACCGACTTATGTTTACAAGTGTGAGAAAGGACAGTTGACACAACAGAATACGTCCATCACACTTGAAGAAGATAGTTATTTGGAGTACATGGCTGATGAAGTCATTCCCTATTTAAAATCACGCTATTTCCAAACAAGTCGTATTGATATGGATAAGTCTGCCCACTTGATTTATTCAGATGGTGTAACGGCAGGTTGGTCTCACGAGGATCTACCATTTCAATACCATTATTTTCGTAATTTGACACAGATTTACCAAGATAATGAGCTTGTTTACAGTGATCAGACCCTTTTGGAACCTCAAAAACAAGATATGTTTAAGCTTGGTTATTTTGAGGGATGGCGCAATTACAATAGTTTGATTATGGTGTCCCCAGCTATTGACGATACCTTTGTTAAGGCTTTGCAGAAGCACTTAGAAGGGCTAAATCTAGAGTCTGATTTTGCCATTTCATCCTTAGATATCCCAGGTCTGGTGTTACGTATTTTGGGAAAGACAGCTGAAGATAATCGCCGTGTCATTTATGCTTGTGCAGACTATTTTAGACAAGAAATACATGGATTAACCCCTTTGAATTTGAGAAAAAATGATATGAGGAGATAAAAAATGCACATTCCTGAAAATTACCTAAGTCCTACGACTTGTGCGGCAATGGGAGCAGTTATGTTGCCTATTTGGTATAAGGCTGTCAAGGAAGTAAAGGTTAAAGTTGATACTGATAAAAAAACGATTCCTATGTTGGGAATTGGGACTTCCTTGTCCTTCCTTATCATGATGTTTAACCTTCCAGCCCCTGGTGGAACGAGTGCCCATGCTGTTGGGGCAGTACTAATTGCTATATTGTTAGGGCCTTGGGCTTCCTGTTTAGCAGTTAGTGTAGCCCTGGCTATGCAGGCTTTGCTATTTGGTGATGGTGGTATTTTGGCCTTTGGTGCTAATGCCTTTTGTATGGCCGTTGTCATGCCATTTGTAGGTTATGCTGTTTATAAACTCTTGAATAAGTGGACAAAGAACAGGATAATTGCTAGCTTTTTTGGAGGTTACGTTGGAATTGTAGCTGCGGCCCTGACTGTTGCGGTTTTACTAGGGATTCAGCCAGTGCTCTTTAAAGATAGCAGTGGTAATCCGCTTTACAATCCATACCCTTTGAGAGTGACGCTTCCAGTAATGGGCTTGACTCACCTGCTTATCGGCTTGGTAGAAGGATTTTTCACAGCCGGTGTTCAAGAATTCATTGAACGTTTGAATATTGATAATACTCAGGAAATAACGACTAAAAAACTACGTCCTTTATTGCTCTTTATCCTAGCCTTAATTATCCTAACGCCACTTGGTTTATTGGCGACGGGAACAGCTTTTGCAGAATGGGATGTCAAAGAGTTGGTAGAAAAATTGTCTCATTACCATGTGGAAGCCCAAGTGCCAAAAGGAATGTTGAATGGTTTTTCATTCAATGCCCTCTTCCCAGATTATAGTATCGCAGGAATTCCAGAAGTTTTGGGTTATATCCTGAGCGCTGCCTCTGCTGTTTTGATTTTCTTCATCCTCTATCGCTTGATTTTCGGTAGAAAGGTTGAAAAATGATTCTGCCAGATTGGATGTCGGAAGAGCGCCCAGTAGTCACTAAAGTCGGTAGAAATAACTTTCTTATTCGAAATCGTCACCATCTGGAAGCTCTTCTTCAAAAGTTTGAAACGCATCCTTTAAAAGTAGCATCAGTCTTTCATCCAACAGCTAAGGTTTTACTTCTCTTTCTCTTACTTGTTTCAGTGGGAATTAGCCGAAATCTCATAGTTTTGTGGATTGTAGCCTTGTTTTTAGGAGCTAGCGTGGCTTTTTTACCGCATTCTGTTTTAGTAAGAACTTTGAAAAAAACTGTAGTGTTGTTGATTTTCCCTTTAGTTCTTTATCTACCGCATCTCTTACTTAGCGGAGGTCAATCGCTCTTTCTTTTTAGACTTCCTTTGATTGCCGTAGCCATTGCTTATTATTCAGAGACAAGTACGATAAGTGAGATGTTAGCTGCCCTAAAGGGTCTGCATTTTCCTGATCTTGTTCTGCTCCAGTTAGATATCACCATAAAATATATCGATGTCTTTGGAAAACAATTAATGGATTTGCTTAAAGGGATTGAAGCACGAAGCTTTGGCGGCAACCATCGTTTCCGGATTGGAAGTAATATCTGGGGAATTTTATACCTTAAAGCTATACGCTATGGTGAGGAACTGACTCAAGCCATGGAAGCACGTTGCTTTGTTGGTGAGTATGTCAAGTCATCACAGTCATTCACATGGAAGGACTGGCTGGCCTTGATAGGTCTAGTAGCAGTGATTTTAGGACAGATTCTGTTAGGAGGATGAGATGTTTCAATTGAAACAAGTGGCCTGTGCCTATGAACAAAAAAAGGTCTTTACTGGTCTTGATTTGGAGATTAGACAAGGACAATATGTGATGTTGATGGGGGAAAACGGGACTGGGAAATCAAGTCTTATCAGTTTATTAACTGGCTTCAAGCAGGAAGAATCTGGTCGCATTCTTTTCTTAGGGAAGGACCTCAAAGAATGGCTGAAGGACAAACGTCAAAAACGAGATTTTTATAGTCGCCTCGGAATCCTCTTTCAGGATGTGGATAGTCAGTTATTTAATAGTACTGTCTATGATGAGATTGCTTTTGGTCCTCGCCAGCTAGGTCTAACCGAAGAAGAAGTCTCACAGCGCGTTCAAGACACGCTATCCCTGCTTAAAATTGAAGATTTAAGAGACCGCGTTCCCTATCAACTGTCTGGTGGAGAAAAGAAGAAAGTGGCTTTTGCCAGTATCATGGTAACGAATCCAGATGTGTATGTTCTTGATGAACCCTTCAATAATCTTTCTAAAGAATATGAAGAATTTTTTAGGGAACTTCTACATGACCTTCATTCAGCTGGAAAAACTATTATCATGTCTGCTCACCACTTCAAGCACCTTCATCATGAAAAGGCTGATGTTCTTCTTTTCGAAGATGGCAAAGCTGATTTCTTTCCTGCCCAGGAAGTGCTCAGTAACCAGCAAGTAGTTGAGCGTTTGTCACATTATTAATAAGGATAAGTAGGAAATCGTTCTAGGTTTCCTACTTTTTTCTTTGTCAAACAATTGATATTTTTAGGTGATAGTATTTTCTTATCACCTTGATTATGTTTAAGTATTAGTTAAGCTTAGTGAATTCTGTTACAATAAAAACAATCAATCTCAAAGGAGAGTATTATGAAACTTAAAAAAATTCTTGGAATTACGGGTGTAGCCATTGCTTCAGTAGCTTTGCTTGCTGCATGTTCATCTAAATCATCAAAAGAAGCATCTAAATCTTCAGGTGCTAAAGAAACAATTAACTTTGCCACTGTTGGGACAACAGCACCGTTCTCATATGAAGAAAACGGTGAATTGACTGGTTACGATGTGGAAGTGGCTAAAGCAGTCTTCAAAGACTCTGACAAATATGAAGTGAAATTCCAAAAAACAGAATGGTCTTCAGTCTTCACAGGTCTTGACTCAGCTAAATACCAAATGGCTGGGAACAATATCTCTTATTCAGAAGAACGTGACCAAAAATATCTCTTCTCATATCCAATTGGTACCACACCAGCTGTTTTGACTGTTCCTAAAAATAGTGATATCAAGAAATATGATGATATTGCTGGACACTCAACGCAGGTTGTTCAAGGAACATCGACAGCTACTCAATTGACAGAGTTTAATGAAAAACATTCAGATAAGCCAGTTGAACTTAACTACACAAATGAAAATATTACACAAATGTTGACAAGTTTGAATGAAGGTAAGTACGACTTCAAGATTTTTGATGCACCAACTGTTAATGCAATTATCAAAAATAATAAGTTGAGCAACTTGAAGACGATTGAACTTAAATCTGATCAACAACCATACATCTACTTCTTGTTCGCAGATAACCAAAAAGACCTTCAAACATTTGTAAACAAACGTTTGGAAGAACTCCAAAAAGACGGTACTTTGGCTAAATTGGCTGAAAAATTCCTTGGAAATAAAGATTATATTCCAACTAAAGACGCTTTGAAAGTTCCAAGCAAAAAATAAGAAAGGAGCTGGGAATGATTCTCAGCTTTTTCATATAATTAAAATCTAGGACACGTTATAGTTAAAAACTATAGATATATACAATTATAAACAATTTGCTACAATTCTTATCCTATGGGATAATAATTTTACACTTAAAACAATTAAAGGGAGTTCGTTATGAAACTTAAAAAAATTCTTGGAATTACAGGATTGGCAGTCGCTTCAACAGTAGCTTTGGCTGCTTGTGGCGCTGGTGGTAACAAATCAGCTAAGGATGATAAAACATTAACAGTTGGTGTCATGACTTTGGATGACACTACTGAGCCATTGTGGGATAAAGTCAAAGAATTGGCTAAAGACAAGGGTGTTACTATCGAGTTGAAAGAGTTCACAGACTACAACCAACCAAATGAAGCCCTTAAAAACGGGGAAATCGATGTTAATGCTTTCCAACACATTTATTTCTTGAACAACTGGAACAAAGAAAATAAAGGGGATGTTGTTGCGGTAGCTGACACACTTCTTAGCCCAATCCACCTTTTCTCAGGAACTGAAAACGGTAAAGCTAAGTATAAGGATGTTAAAGAGCTTCCAGAGGGAGCAACTATCTCAGTACCTAATGATGGTACAAACGAAAGCCGTGCTTTGACTCTTCTCCAAACAGCTGGTTTGATTAAATTGGATGTTAAAAAAGGTGAATTGGCAACAATCAAAAACATTTCTGAAAATCCAAAGAAATTGGAGATCAAAGAAATTTCAGCTGAACAAACAGCTCAAACCCTTTCATCAGTAGATGCAGCAGTTGTTAACAACTCATATGCCCAACAACAAAATGTCAACTACGATACAACTCTCTTCCAAGAAGATCCAAGTCAAGATTTGAAAGATTGGGTTAACATTATTGCAGCTAATAAAGATTGGGAAAAATCAAACAAAGCTGATGCTATCAAGACTTTGATTAAGGCTTACCAAAATGATGAAGTTGCCCAAATCATTTATGATGCTTCTAACAAGGTTGACCTTCCAGCATGGAAAGGTGCACCAACACAAGATCAATTGAAAGCTAATTCAAAGAAATAAGCTAAGGGCGAAGGGCGTGTGAGAGCACGCCGTTTTGTCGTATATGAAGGAGACGATTTGATGGGATTTCCTAGTGAAGAAGAGCAGTTACGAAAGTTCCGTAATGATGAAGTTGCTCAGCACTATTTTGAAGTTTTGAGAACTTTGATTTCTAAAAAATCTATTTTTGCTCAAAATATTGGTCTCTATGATGTGGCTGCTTACCTCGGTGAAATTTTTTCTCATGTAGGGGCAGAGGTAACCATTGACGAGACCTATACGGCACCTTTTGTCTTGGCGAAATTCAAGAGTCCAAACCCAGATGCTAAGACGATTATCTTTTACCAACATTACGACACTGTTCCAGCAGACAATGATCAACCATGGACGGATGATCCTTTCCGTTTGACGGTTCGTAAGGGTTACATGTATGGTCGTGGTGTCGATGATGATAAAGGCCATATTACAGCTCGGTTGACAGCTCTTCGTAAGTATATTCGTGAAGTGGGAGATCTTCCTGTTAATATTACCTTTATGATGGAAGGGGCCGAGGAGTCTGCTTCGACTGACCTTGGAAAATATTTGGAAAAATACCGTGATGACCTTCTTCCAGCAGACCTATTGGTCTGGGAACAAGGGAATCGAAATAGTAAAGGCCAATTAGAAATTACAGGTGGCAACAAGGGGATTATTACCTTTGACTTGTCTGTCGAGAGTGCGGATGTTGATATCCACTCTAAATTTGGGGCGGTTATTGAATCTGCTTCCTGGTACTTACTCAATGCTATTTCAAGTATGCGTGATGATCAGGGACGTATCCTTATCGACGGCATCTATGAAAAGATTGTCCAACCAAACGAACGAGAGATGAATCTTATCGAAACTTATGCCATTGAAAATGCAGACAGTCTTCGTAGGATTTACGGCTTAAAACTACCCATTTTAGAAAGTGACCGCCGAGCGTTCTTAAAAACTTACTATTTTGAGCCTGCTCTTTCTATTGAGGGAATTTCAACAGGTTATCAGGGGCAAGGGGTTAAGACCATCTTACCAGCTCAAGCCAGAGCTAAGATGGAGATGCGTTTGGTCCCTGGCTTGACACCTGAGTACGTTTTGGAGTGTATCAAGGCTCACCTCAAAAAAGAAGGATTTGACCGTATCAAGGTAACCTTCACTCTTGGTGAAAAAAGTTATCGAAGTGATATGTCTGATCCAGCTATTGTCAATGTTATTGAGTTAGCAAAAGGCTTTTATGAAGAAGGTGTCGCTGTCCTTCCAACAGCAGCAGGTACGGGGCCTATGCATATGGTTTACGAGGCTTTGGGTGTTCCTATGGCAGCCTTTGGTATAGGGAATGCTAACAGTCGTGACCATGGTGGGGATGAAAATGTTAGTCTAGCAGATTACTACACCCACATTGAACTAATTAAGGAGTTAATTGCAAGTTATGAGTAATGTCATTATTGATTTGAAAAATATTGATATCACCTTTACGCAGAAACGCCGCACTATTCAAGCGGTTAAGGATGTGTCTATCCAGATTGAGAAAGGTGATATTTACGGAATTGTTGGTTATTCAGGGGCTGGTAAATCTACCCTTGTGCGTGCAATCAATCTTTTGCAAGTGCCTACAGCTGGTAAAATCACTATCGGTAAAGATGTGACTTTTGCAGATGGTAAGGTCCAATTGTCGACAAAAGAATTGCGCCAGAAACGTCAAACGATTGGGATGATTTTCCAACACTTTAACCTTATGGCTCAAAAGACGGCTTATGAAAATGTAGCTTTTGCTCTTCGTCATTCTAAACTAAGCAATGAAGAGAAAGACAAAAAAATTCGTGGTCTTTTGGAATTGGTTGATTTGGCTGATCGTGCCGAAAACTATCCTGCACAGTTGTCAGGTGGTCAAAAACAACGTGTAGCGATTGCCCGTGCCTTGGCTAATGATCCTGAAATCTTGATTTCAGATGAGTCTACCTCAGCTCTAGACCCTAAGACAACTAAACAAATCCTTTCACTTTTGCAAGATTTGAATAAAAAACTTGGTTTGACAGTGGTTATGATCACCCACGAAATGCAAATTGTTAAAGATATTTGTAACCGTGTGGCTGTTATGCAAAATGGTCAACTTTTGGAAGAGGGCAGTGTTCTTGATATCTTCTCAAATCCACAAGAAGATTTGACACAAGAATTTATTGAAACTGCTGCAGGGATTGAAGATGCCTTGGCTAAGATTAATGCACAACCCGTAGTGAAAAACTTACCAGGCTCAGCCCTTCTTGTTCAACTTAAATATGCTGGTTCTTCAACAGATGAGCCACTCTTGACTGAAATTTTCAAAGATTACGGAGTTTCAAGTAACATCCTTTACGGTAACCTTGAGATTCTAGGTGATACACCTGTTGGTGAATTGGTCGTTGTATTGGATGGTGAGGCAGATAAGGTTCTTGCTGCCCAAAAAGCGATTGAAAATGCAGGTGTCAGCTTGCAAGTACTTAAGAAAGGAGCCCAATAATGGCAGATTGGATTCAACAAAACTTTCCAGATATTTATCGTATTGGTATGCAGGGGGTTAACTCTTGGCCAGACGCCATCTATGCGACTCTCTATATGACGGTCATTTCCTTCATCATTGGGGGGCTTCTTGGTCTTGTTATGGGGCTCTTCTTGGTATTGACAGGTCCTCGTGGAGTCATTGAAAATAAATTTGTTTTCCAAATCTTGGATAAAATCACTTCAATCTTCCGTGCCATTCCTTTCATCATCCTCTTGGCAATTTTGAAAGGCTTCACTTACTTTATCGTGGGGACTAACCTTGGTATGACAGCGGCCTTGGTTCCATTGTCAGCTGCGACTTTCCCATTCTTTGCACGTCAAGTACAGGTGGTACTTGCAGATCTTGACCGTGGCGTTATTGAAGCAGCACAAGCTAGTGGCGCAACACTTTGGGATACGATTAAGGTTTACCTTGGTGAAGGGCTTCCAGAATTGGTTCGTGTATCAACCGTAACTTTGATTTCCCTTGTGGGTGAAACTGCCATGGCCGGTGCTATCGGTGCCGGTGGTCTTGGTTACATCGCTATCTACTATGGATATAACCGTTCTAGTACCTCAGTTACCATTTTGGCAACTTTCTTGATTTTGATTTTGATTTTCCTTATCCAATTCTTGGGTGATTTCTTGACCCGTAAATTGAGTCATAAATAGGATTTGAGAGCCTGTTTGCCACAGGCTTTTCTCATGTCTTGACGATTTCAGATATTTATCATAGTATGGAAGCTATCGAATACTTTATGGTTGAGCTAACCATAAAAAGGAGTTAATGAGTTATGAAACGATTTATTTCAACTTGGAATAGGACCAGTCTAATCAAGCGTATTGCCATTGGTGTGGTAATTGGTGCTGTACTTGGTTTGCTTGTTCCTAAGTTTACGGTTATTGGTCTCTTAGGGGATATGTTTGTTGGTGGCTTGAAGGCAATTGCTCCACTCTTGGTCTTTGCCTTGGTTGCCAATGCCCTTTCTCAAACGAGAGAAGGGCAACAAAGCAACATGAAGACAGTTATTGTTCTTTATCTCTTTGGGACCTTTGCGGCAGCATTGACGGCTGTTATTTCTCACTATATTTTTCCAATTTCTCTGAAGTTGGGAGCAGCGGCAGCGACTAAAGCGACGGCACCTCAAGGTGTGGGAGAAGTCTTTAAAGATTTGTTGCTTAAGATGGTGGATAACCCTGTCAATGCCTTGGCTCAAGCCAACTACATTGGTGTTTTAGTATGGGCGGTTGTCTTTGGTTTCGCCATGCGAACAGCTAGCACTCACACGAAAGATTTGCTACATACCTTGGCAGAAGTGACTTCACAAATCGTTCGTTGGATTATTAACTTGGCGCCATTTGGTATCCTTGGTCTTGTCTTTAATACTATTTCTGAGAATGGTGTTGGTGTTTTGGCGGATTATGGTGTCCTAATCCTTGTTTTAGTGGGAACAATGGCCTTTGTTGCCTTGGTTGTTAATCCTATCATTGCTTTTGTGATGATGGGCAAAAATCCTTTCCCACTGGTTTTCCGTTGTTTGAAAGACTCTGGGATTACAGCCTTCTTTACTCGCTCGTCAGCAGCTAATATTCCTGTTAACCTTCAGCTTTGTAAAGATCTTGGTTTAAATCCTGATACCTATTCAGTTTCTATTCCTTTGGGGTCAACTATTAATATGGCTGGGGCAGCCGTGACAATCAATGTCTTAACTCTTGCTGCAGTAACGACTTTGGGAATTCAGGTCGATTTTGCGACAGCACTCATTCTTAGTGTGGTTTCAGCTATTTCTGCCTGTGGTGCCTCAGGTATTGCTGGAGGATCCCTTCTATTAGTGCCAGTAGCATGTAGCCTCTTTGGTATCTCAAATGATTTGGCCATGCAAGTTGTTGGTGTTGGCTTTATCGTAGGTGTCATCCAAGACTCTTGTGAAACAGCCCTTAACTCTTCAACAGACGTACTTTTTACAGCAGTAGCAGAAAAGAGCCGTTGGAAGAAAGTATAGATAATTGTATAAGGTCGGCCTATTTGGCTGGCTTTTTGATTTTGTAGAAAACATAGTCAAAGACTATAGCTAGCTCAAGAATCTATCATCTTTAAAAAGCCCATAAAATATGGTAAAATAAACCGTTCAAAGAGAAAAGGTGAAACATTTATGACTAATAATTTATTGGTGCTTCAATCAGACTTTGGTTTGGTTGACGGTGCTGTTTCGGCCATGATTGGTGTGGCTCTTCAAGAAGAACCAAGTTTGGGAGTTCATCACCTTACACATGATATTACTCCCTACAACACTTTTGAAGCTTCCTATCGTCTGTTTCAGACTGTCGAGTACTGGCCAAAGGGAACAACCTTTGTTTCGGTAGTTGATCCGGGTGTAGGCTCATCGCGTAAAAGTGTGGTTGCCTTAACAAAGACGGGGCAATATATCGTCACACCAGATAACGGAACACTTTCTTATATCAAGAAGGATGTCGGTATCGTTGCTGTCCGTGAAATTTCAGAAGTTGAGAATCGTCGTAGTAATACGGAGCTGTCTTATACCTTCCATGGTCGTGATGTTTATGCCTATACAGGTGCCAAATTAGCTTCTGGTCATATCAGTTTTGAAGAAGTAGGTCCTGAGTTACCTGTGGACAAAATTCTAGAGCTTCCAGTGGTTGAAACCATCATAGAGGATAATTTGGTTCGTGGTGCAATTGACATTTTGGACGTCCGTTTCGGCTCTCTTTGGACCTCTATCACACGTGATGACTTTTATGCCTTGGAACCAAACTTTGGTGATCGATTCGAGGTGACCATCTTTAACAATGATATGTTGGTTTACCAAAATCAAGTTACCTATGGGAAATCTTTTGCGGATGTTCGTATCGGTCAGCCAATTATTTATATCAATTCCCTCTATCGTGTTGGCTTAGCCATAAACCAGGGGTCTTTTGCCAAGGCCTATAATGTTGGTGTGGGGTCTAACTGGCACATTGAAATCAAACATTTAGGAGATTAAAGTAAGATTATGAAAAATAATTCAATTCGTACAGTAGTTGCGACAGGTATTGGTGCAGCACTCTTTATTATCATTGGTATGTTTGTTAATATTCCTATTTTTGGGAATACCAGCATCCAACTTCAGTATGCTGTTCAAGCACTATTCTCAGTGATTTTTGGGCCTATTACAGGTTTCTTTATGGGCTTTATTGGGCATGCGCTTAAAGATGGTATTCAATACGGAAATATCTCATGGGCTTGGGTGTTTGCAAGTGCCATTACAGGTCTTGTAATTGGTCTATTTAACAAAAAATATGATGTGACAACTGGCAAGTTTTCTTTGATGAGTATGATTTGGTTTAACCTAGCACAAGCATTGGCCCTCCTTATTGCCTATGGTATCGTTACCCCTATTGGTGATAGACTCCAATTCGCACAAGCCTGGTCATATCTTTATGCACAAAGTTTTGTAGCTGGCGTAGCCAACTTTATTACAATTGCAATCGGAGGAACCCTCCTTCTTGCAATCTATGCTAGCTCACGTACACAATCTGGTAGTCTTACCAAAGACTAGCATGAATCATAGGAGAGTGGGACTGTCAGTTTGCTTTGATACCTCCTCTCTTTTTTAGTAGAAACATGGATAAATACATTAGTTTTAATCAGTTTACATTTCAATATGATGCGCAAGCAGAAGCGACGCTTAAAGATATCAGCTTTGATATTGCCAAGGGCGAGAAAGTCCTAATCTTAGGTCCTTCTGGTAGTGGAAAGTCGACTCTAGCTCAGTGTCTCAATGGTATCATACCTAATATTCATAAAGGTCAGGCACAAGGCCAGGTAAGGATAGATGGTCAGGATATTTTTAAGCAATCTATCTATGATAAGTCACAGTTGGTATCGACGGTATTGCAGGATCCGGATGGTCAGTTTATTGGCCTAACTGTAGCCGAGGATTTGGCTTTTGCTTTGGAGAATGATTGTGCTGATCAAAGTGAGATGAAAGATAAGGTAGCCCTCTGGGCTGAGCGTCTAGACTTGACCTCTCTTTTGAATCACCGCCCTCAAGATTTATCAGGTGGCCAAAAGCAACGAGTCAGTTTGGCTGGTGTCTTGATTGATGAGAGTCCTATTCTTTTATTTGATGAGCCTCTGGCAAATTTAGATCCTAAATCAGGACAGGAAACCATTGATCTCATTGATAAGATCCACAAGGAGGTGGGAGCTACGACGATTATTATTGAACATCGCCTTGAAGATGTTCTTTATCGTCCCGTTGACCGCATTTTACTGGTCAATGAAGGAGAGCTCATCTTTAATGGTAGCCCAGATGAGCTTTTATCGAGTACGCTCTTGCTAGAAAATGGGATTCGCGAACCTCTATATGTGACGGTTTTACGTCAGTTGGGATTTGACACAAGGAGTACACAAAATCTTAGTCAATTAGATGCTTTAGACTTATCTGACCTTGCTCTGCCAGACAGAGTTTTGAAAGATAAAAGAGACAGTTCGAGTGACTCTATTTTGAAGGTTGAGGGGCTTAGCGTTTCCTATGGAGATAGTCCAGCAATCATAGAGGATCTGTCCTTTAGCTTGAAAAAGGGTGAGCGACTAGCGATTGTCGGTAAAAATGGGGCTGGGAAGTCGACGCTTGCCAAGGCTCTATGCGGTTTTGTCCCTAGTCAAGGGAAATTAACTTACAAGGGTCAGGATATTAGTCAGGATAGCATCGCCGAGCGTTCAGAACGTATAGGCTTTGTTTTGCAAAACCCAAATCAGATGATTAGCCAAACTATGATTTTTGATGAGGTCGCTCTTGGTTTGCGTTTGCGAGGTATTGAAGAGGCTGAGGTTGAAGCGCGTGTTCATGAGGTCTTGAAGACTTGTGGTCTCTATAGTTTTCGTAAATGGCCCATTTCTGCGCTTTCCTTTGGTCAGAAAAAGCGCGTGACCATTGCGTCTATCTTAGTTTTGAAACCTGAAATCATTATCTTGGATGAGCCAACGGCTGGTCAAGATTACAAGACTTACACAGATATCATGAATTTCTTGGACAGTCTTCAGAAGCAAGGTCATACGATTGTGATGATTACCCATGACATGCAGCTCATGTTGGAATATAGCGATCGTTGTCTCGTTGTGGTTGAGGGTAAAATCATTGCAGACGACAACCCTGTTACAATTCTTAATCAGAAGGATTTACTAGAGTCAGCCAATCTCAAGCAGACCTCTCTTTATACTTTGGGTCAGAAATTGTCAAGTGATCCAGTAGAAGTAACCCAGTATTATATTGAAAAAGGAGGCCCTAATGTCTAATCGTTTAATTGGTTATCAGTCCGGTCAAGGTTTCCTCTATGATTTGTCTGGGGCAAGTAAGATGCTTTTCTTTATCTTGGTTTCAGTTGCCTGTATGGCAACCTATGATCCACGCTTTATCCTAGCAGTAGGCTTACTTTCCATTTATCTCTTTTATTTGGCTAAGATTCGTTGGCGAGATATTTCTTTTGTTGTTAAGATTATTGGATCCATTGCCCTCTTTAATTTACTTATGGTCTACCTTTTCGCACCTGGTTATGGTGAAGAAATTTACGGAGCAAAGACAGTTCTTATTGAAGGCTGGGGGCGTTTCTATCTAACCAGTCAGGAGCTTTTTTACCTTGCAAATCTATTGCTTAAGTATTTTTCAACGGTCCCTCTTGCCATTCTTTTTCTTATGACCACTCATCCGAGTCAGTTTGCGGCTAGTCTTAATCAGATTGGAATTCCTTATAAATTTGCCTATTCCGTTAGTTTAACCTTGCGTTATATTCCAGATGTCCAAGAAGAATTCTTTACGATTCGTAAGGCTCAAGAGGCTCGTGGTTTGGATTTGTCGCAAAAGTCGGGATTGGTCAAACGTATTCGCGGGAATCTCCAAATTGTTCTTCCACTAATTTTTTCATCTCTCGAACGAATTGATACCATATCGACAGCTATGGAGCTACGTCGATTTGGTCGCTATAAAAAACGTACCTGGTATGTGCATAAATCTTTGATGAAACAAGATTACCTTGTCATCGTGTCAGCTATTCTTTTATTGGGGATTAGTATAGGCTTAATCTTCCTCAATCATGGTCGTTTTTACAATCCATGGGGATGATATTCTTGGCTTTTAGTAAAAGTATGCTATTAAGCACAACTAAAAACGTTCCAGTCTTGTCTAGATGAACGAGATTGGAACGTTTTTTGTTATTTTAAATATCCTAAATAATCAAATTTTTCTAGTGTTCGATTGTCAGCGACAACTAGTATGATCCCTTCATCAGGTAGTTTCTTACTTGGGTCAAAGTGGGTGTTTAACTTGCCACTTTTCTCATCTCTAAAACCAATAACATTGACGTTATAATTTTGTCTTAGATTTAAAGTATGCAAGGACTTTCCAGCCCATTCACTAGGAATTTTAAGTTCAATTAAAGCTACGTCATCCTCTAAATGAAAAACATTTGATATGTTATAGCGGAGGATATTTGAAGCCAATTCTTTTGCTGTGCTACGTTCAGGAGTGATGACCCAGTTAGCACCCATTCCGTAAAGGACTTCCTCATAATTGTTATTCATAGCTTTGGCAATAATATTCTTAATACCAAGTTTTTTGCACTGCAAGAGCGCTAGCGCAGACGATTCTAGGTGTTCTCCAGTTGCAATAATGACCGTATCGCAAGTATCAATACCAGCAGAACGTAGAAAGTCAATGTCAGTAATGTCACCAACAGCGGCCTTAGTCACCTGATCAGCAAGGGAATCAATTGTTGTAGAGTTATTATCTAAGGCGATAACGTCTTGTCCAAAAGAGGAGAGTTCGGTTGCAATGGTTTGTCCAAAGATTCCCAAACCGAGGACCCCAATAATTTGTGTTTTCATATAAAATCCTTTCAGAATATTGTCAATGAATAAAATTGTTTAGCCAACTGAAATATCAGTTGGGGCATAAGAGACATGCTTTTCTTTTTTGGTCATCAAGCTCAAGAGAACAGTGATAGGTCCAACACGGCCAATGAACATCAGAGACATGATAACGAGTCGTCCTAGAGTATTTAGATTAGGGGTCAAATCCATTGAAACACCAACGGTAGCAATGGCTGACACACTCTCAAAAAGTAGGCCAAGGGGCGATAGTGTAGGATTAGTCTCCAGCAAAATAACATAGCCGACAAAGAGCATTGTTAGGAAAAAGAGTATAACTGTGAATGCTTGCAAAACAGTCTTATTAGATATAATACGATTTCGAAAAACAACGCTCGAGTTAACAGATAGTTCTGACTTAAAAAGCAGGAACATGATAGAGGCAGTTGTCACCTTGATACCACCCGCAGTTCCTCCAGGACCACCCCCAATAATCATTTGAATCATAAAAAGAAGATTTGTGGAGAAATCGGCATTGGTATAGGAAATAGTCGCAAAACCAGCGGTACGCATGGTTACAGTCTGAAAGAAACTTACCAGAAGTTGTTGCCAGACATTGAGAGTACCGATTGTCTTAGAGTTATCCATTTCCAGTAACCAAGCAAGTAGTGTTCCTCCTAAGAGGAGACAGCCTGTACTTATAAGAACAAGACGACTTTGATTGCTGAGAGGTCTACAAGCTAATTTCCAATTCCTTGGACGATCTTTAATATAACGTCGCAATAGTTGAATCAAATCAATCCAAACTGCAAATCCCAAACTTCCAGACATAATGAGAAAAGCTACAGCAAGGTTAATGGTTGGATTGGTTGCATAATCCTGTAAACTGTTAGAACCTAAGTTGTCAAATCCAGCATTACAAAAGGCAGAGACAGCTAGAAAGAGACTATTAAAAATGCCGTGACCAAGTCCAAAACGAGGAACGAAATCAGTCATGATCACAAGTGCTGCCAAAGCTTCAATAGAAAAAGTAATTTTATAGACCTTAAAAAGATAAGCTTTCAAATCTTTTTGGTTATCCCTGCTAAGTGCGGATTGAAGGAGATCTTGATCACTCAGTCCTAATTTATTTTTCAGGGTATAGGTGCTAAAGGTTATAAGAGAGACGAGCCCAAGTCCTCCCGTCTGCATGAGAAGCATAGAGAAAATTTGACCGAGACCATTGTAAGCCTTACTGACCGGGACAACAGAAAGTCCAGTTACACAGACCATTGACACAGTATTGAAGAGATGATCTAGGTAGCTTGTTTCTGGACTATTAGCATAGTGGCTTATGGGAAGGCTAAGTAAAATACTTCCCACTATAATGACAAAGACAAAGCTGAGCACCAGCTTTTGCGTGACAGAAAGACGATTGATCAATGAAAACCTCCGAGTTATCATAAGAGTAAATAATAATCCAAGGAGTAAGACACCTCCTTGGATAAACGTTATAGCGGCTTCTTGTTAGGAATTCCAGCACGACGTGGGTATTTATATGGGGTTTCTTTTTTCTTATCGACAATAGTGACATTACGTCCATCCCCATTTGGCAGTCTGTAGTTCTCGTTGAGAATAGGCTTGGCAAAAAGCGAGTTCAAGGCATTTTTAGCATCGGCTAACTCTTCATCAGCTGCTGCAGCTTTAAGTGCAATAAGTTGTCCACCAACCTTCAAGAAAGGAATAGTCAATTCTGAGAGAACCTGCATGCGTGCGACGGCACGGGCAGTAACAATATCAAACTGAGCACGGAAGGCCTTGTCTTGTCCAAAATCCTCTGCACGTCCATGATAGAAGTGAACACCGCTGAGCTCAAGTTCATCAGCCAAGAGATTGAGGAAATTGATGCGTTTATTAAGAGAGTCGATGATAGTCACATCAAGCTCAGGGCAAAGGATTTTCATAGGGAGACTTGGAAATCCAGCTCCAGCTCCGATATCCAGAAGTCGAATACTTTGATTTTTAATATGCCCTTGAAGAACAGGAGCCAAAGAATCATAGAAATGTTTGAGGTAGACCTCGTCTCTTTCTGTGATTGCAGTAAGGTTGATCTTTTCGTTCCATTCTACCAAAAGCTCAAAGTAGCGTTGGAATTGGTCTTTTTGTTTTTGGCTGAGATTGAACCCCAGTTCTTTCAAAGCCTTGTAAAAATCTTCAGGTGTCATTATATATTCCTTTTATCTAGTTTCAATGCTCTTATTTTACCATAATTAAGAGCTTTCATCTAACTCTATAGGACAGATGAAAACTGGGTCCGAGTAAGTTTCTCATTAGCTTTGAAAAAAGTTCTAAGTTTAAGAAATATGTAATATTAAAGGTGTTATTTTTTCTTAAAAATTTGATATAATACTAATTAAGTCTAAAATCATAATCATGCTCTCTAATGAAACGTGAATGTAGGGGATTATGGTCTTGTGGATTGAAAATAGATCCCTATGGGGAAATTTAATTTGAGGATTAAGAATGATTTATCTTTCAGAAGTTAGAAAGTCTCCAGAGGGGCTCGCCTTTAGCGAAGCACCTTCTTTGTTGGAGTCTATTAAAGAACGCTATGATCAAGTTTTAAATCTTGAAAAGATTCAAGCAAGTGGTCAGGTAGCCTATGATAATGGCTTGTACCTTTTGGACTATCAACTTAGCTATGATATTACCTTGCCATCTAGCCGTTCACTTGAACCTGTGACACTTAGCTTTAACTATCCGGTTTCAGAAACCTTTATACAAGAGGCAGATGCTGCTCTTCAAAAGGAATTAGTCGAAGAAAATCTAGTTCTTATCTTGGATGGGGATACCATTAATCTTGATGAGAGTATTCTAGATAATATTCTTCTTAATATTCCTTTGAGAGTACTAACACCTGAGGAAGAATCAGGACAAATTTCGCTCTCTGGGAATGACTGGGAAGTCTTGTCAGAAGAGGACTTTGCCGCACTTCAACAGGAGAAAAAAGAGGCAAGTAATCCCTTTGCCCAATTGAACGGTCTTTTTGATGAAAATTAATTCAAAAAAACAAACTAAAAATGTTTGACAATTTTAAAAATCTATATTATTATATCATTAGAAGTTAATTTTCGGATTTATTCATTGGGTAGATCTACAGACTTTTTAAGGGAAATGGAAGTCAAAAAATTTTAAGAAAGTGGTAAATACTTATTATGAGCAAACGCATTTTGATTGTTGAAGATGAGAAAAACCTTGCTCGTTTTGTCTCTCTTGAACTTCAACACGAAGGATACGACGTTGTGACAGCAGACAACGGACGCGAAGGACTTGAAATGGCACTCGAGAAAGATTTCGATCTTATTCTCTTGGACCTTATGTTGCCTGAGATGGACGGTTTTGAAGTAACACGTCGTCTCCAACAAGAAAAAGATACTTATATTATGATGATGACAGCTCGCGATTCAATCATGGACATTGTTGCTGGTTTGGACCGCGGTGCTGATGACTATATTGTAAAACCATTTGCGATTGAAGAACTATTGGCACGTATCCGTGCAACCTTCCGTCGCCAAGATATCGAAGCTGCTAAGAATGCACCAGCAAAAGCATCAACTTATCGTGATTTGAAATTGGATGTTCAAAACCGTACAGTTGTTCGTGGTGATGAAGCAATTCCATTGACAAAACGTGAGTTTGATTTGTTGAACACACTTTTGAGCAATATGAACCAAGTGATGACCCGTGAGGAACTCTTGCTTCAAGTTTGGAAATATGATGACGCCATCGAAACAAACGTGGTAGATGTTTATATTCGTTACTTGCGTGGAAAAATCGACGTTCCAGGTAAGGAATCATATATTCAAACAGTACGAGGAATGGGTTACGTTATCCGTGAAAAATGAGTAAATTACAAGATAAATTATTTGGTAAAGTAACCATTAGAAAAAAGTTGACCATGACAACTGCTGTGGTCTTCTTTCTTGTATTGTCGATGTTCACTCTGGTTGTTGTTTTCTCAGCAAATACGCTACTTTTGCAACGTGAACGTCAAAATGTAAACACTACAATCTCAAAAGTTGTTACTTATATCGAAAAGGACTGGGACTCCGACGAAGAGTTGAGTCCAGAACCGCTTTTAGCGGCCCTTTATTCACCTAAAAATATCTATGCATCGATCATTAATGGCGTGCTTTCCGAAAAGCACTCTTTGGATGGTCAGGTTGCGATTTCTAATAAATTATATTCTAACCAATCTGTTTTTGTTTATGACAAAAAGGGAACGTTTATCTTTACTTCTGAGGAGAACACAGATTCGCCTCCAGGTATGTCCGAGGTAAACAAACTGAAGTCAGTTTCCTATAAAGGGAAGCGTGGTTTCTTGCTACAAGTTCCAATCTACGGTAAAGATAAAAAGACCATCGTTGGTTATGCCCAAATCTTCCATGATTTGGAATTCTATTATGCTCTTAAAGAGCGTTTGATTTTCTTATTGATTTTCCTAGAAGTGGGGATGACGGTCCTAGTTATCGCAGCGACTGTAGTTGTCTTGACATCTATTCTGCGTCCGATGAGACAGTTGCACGAAACGATGGGAGTAATCACCGATTCGCCAAGTGATTTGGAACTTCGTTCTAAGATTGAAAGTCACGATGAAATTGGTGATTTGGCGGTTAACTTTAACCGTATGATGGATAAAATCCAAGAAAATAATCAGATGCAGATGCGCTTCTTGAGTGACGTCAGTCATGAATTGCGTACACCGATTGCGGTTATCAAGGGGCATATGGACCTCTTGCAACGTTGGGGTAAAAATGACCCTGAGATTCTTGAGGAAAGTCTTGAGGCTGCCAGTCACGAGGCCAACCGTATGACGATTATGATTAATGACATGTTGGATTCTATCCGTGTCAAAGGGTCATTTGAAAATCACAGAAACGATACTTGTGATTTGAATTCTTCAATCCGTACGGTTATTGGTAACTTCCGTGTCTTGCATGAAGATTACCAATTCTATCTCAATGATTTCGAGAGTTCAGAGCGCCCTGCACAGATTTACAGCCAACACTTTGAACAGGCGATTACGATTTTGATTGATAATGCGGTCAAGTATTCTCCTGTTAACAAGGAAATCCAGGTTACAATTAAGGCTCTGGAAGATGAAATGTTGGTGCAAGTGCAAGATAATGGTGAAGGGATCTCTAAAGAAGATATTGAGCATATCTTTGAGCGCTTCTACCGTTCAGATAAGGCACGTAATCGTACAACAACGCAATCTGGTGTTGGTATTGGTTTGTCAATTCTTTACCAAATTGTGGAAGCTTATCGCTGCCGTATCGATGTTAGTTCTGAACTTGGTGTTGGAACACGTTTCGACCTTTACATTCCATTTGCAGATGGAGAAACGACGACACCTCAACTTGAGCTTTAAATCAATTTATAAGAGACTTAGAGTGATTCTTGGTCATGAGCACGCCTCGTTTAGGGCGTGCTTTTTATGTGTTTTTATGGTAAAATAGAGTACCGAATTTCAAAGATTGGTGGTGAAGTGCATGCGTTGTCCAAAATGTCAACATAATAAATCTAGTGTTATCGATAGTCGTCAGGCAGAGGATGGGAATACCATTCGTCGGCGTCGTGAGTGTGATTCTTGTCATGCTCGTTTTACAACATTTGAGCGTGTGGAAGAAGTTCCACTTTTGGTTGTCAAAAAAGACGGTACTCGTGAACAATTCTCTCGCGATAAGATTTTCAATGGTATCTTGATGAGTGCTCAGAAGCGTCCGGTTTCTAGTGAGGATATCGAAAATGCCATCACCCGAATTGAGCAAAACATTCGCCGTAACCATGATGGAGAGGTTGATAGTGATGTCATTGGGAATTTAGTGATGAAAGAACTTGCTGACCTTGATGAAATTACTTATGTACGTTTTGCCAGTGTCTACCGTTCTTTCAAAGATGTTGATGAGATTGAAGAGTTGCTTCAAGAGATCACCAAAACTGTACGTGCGAAAAAAGAGTCTAAAAAATGAGACCTATTGAAGAATTTGTCTATGTTGGCAATCAGGTTATCGTTCCCGATCAGGCAAGTTTGATGCGTTGCTATTATCCCATTATTGGGAGTGAAGGATACGCTCTCTACCAGTATTTCGTGGCTTTTTATGACAATGGTAATCACCGCCATAAGTTTGCGGCTATTCTGAACCATCTTAACTTTGGAATGCAGCCCCTTCAGGAAGCACTGGCGGTTCTGACAGCAGTAGATCTCTTGGCCTTTTACCAGTCACCTCAAGGGTTTTATGTTATAGAGCTTAAGTCTCCCTTATCAATTGAGCAGTTTCTAAAACATGCCGTTTATAGTTCACTTCTCGAGCAAAAGATTAGTGAACCAGCAGTAGATGCTTTGAAACCGGCAGGTCTACAAGGCTTGCAAGATTTATCTAAACGTTTTTCGGATGTCTTTACCGATGAGCGTTTGGCTCAAAAGTCTGTGTCTGAAATCAAGCCTAAAAATTCGTTTGATTTAAGCAGTTTCAGGAATCGTATGCAGGCTGACGGACTTGTATTTACAGATGAAAAGACAGATGTGCCAGAAATCTATAAATTGTCTGAAACTCATGGCATGAATTGGTATGATACCTATCTCTTAGCGAAAAAGACAGCCGTGAACCACCAGATTATTGTCAAGCGTATGCAGGTGCAATTAGAACAGGCTCAAGCTCAAACATTGGGTGGTGATTCTGCTTTGACGGAGACGGAGAAAAAGATTCTTAAAGCGGTTAGGTCCGAAAAGCCTATAGATTACTTGCAAAGTGCTAAAGGCCCAAGCGGGACTGTGACTAATTCTGAGAAGCAGATTCTCACGGATTTGGCACAAAGAGGCTTTATGGATGAGGTAATTAACCTCATGGTTGCCTACAGTTTGGGACGGACACGTTCAACGAATGTAAATCGAGAGTATATCTCTAAACTTGCCAACGATTTTGCCTTTAAGAATATCGTCACTGCTGAACAGGGGCTTTTAGCTTTGCGTAGTGGTTACGATAAGAAATCACAGCAAGCAAAAGCTGATTCTAAGAAGAAAACAAATGTGCCGAGCTGGAGTAATCCAGATTATGATAATCAAACCAGTCAGGCTGATCAGGCCAAGTTGGATGAAATTAGACGTCGAGCTTTGGCAAAACTAGAAAAAGGAAAGGAGTAGCCTATGGAAAGAGTTGGACAAACCCTAAACCGAACAGGGCATCATGGGTCTGGCAATGCAACAGATTTAACGAAGCAAATTTTAGCGGATCCAAGAGTGGCTAGCTTTATTCAAGAGCATAGCCTAAGCCAGGATGAAATCAAGCGTAGTCTTCCTAAGTTTAATCAATTCCTGGTGGAATGCCGTAAGGTAAAGGAAGGTGATGCCTCGTATATTGCCAAAGGGTATGAACCGATTCTGACCATGAATGAAGGCTACGCTGATGTCACCTATAAGGAGACGCGTCAGCTCAAAGAGCAACAAGAACAGCAGGCTATTGCTAAACGGATTAATTTGGTGAGTCTGCCTCAGTCTTATCGTAAGATTACCTTTGCGGACATTGCTCTAGATGATGTGGCTCGTGTTGATACCTTTGAGAGTCTCGTGGATTTTGTGGCGAATTACCCTAGTCCAGACCAGAAAGGCCTTTATATCTACGGAGACATGGGGGTTGGAAAATCCTTCATGTTGGCTGCTATGGCTCATGAACTTTCAGAGACCAAGAAGGTTGCGACGACCATTATTCATTACCCATCATTTACTATTGATGTTAAAAATGGAATCAAGGATGGTTCTGTCAAGGAGCAAATTGATGCTGTCAAACAGGCGGAAGTTTTGGTTCTAGATGATATTGGTGCAGAACAATTCTCTTCTTGGATTAGGGATGATGTTTTGCAAGTTATCCTCCAGCATCGCATGATTGAGGAGCTGCCTACCTTCTTTACGTCTAACTATAGTTTTGCGGATTTAGAAGCTAAGCTATCCAATGGACGTCAAGGAGACGAGACTTGGCAGGCCAAACGTGTGATGGAGCGTATCCGTTTTCTTGCCAAAGAGGTTCACTTGAAGGGTGTTAATCGCCGTTAGGGTGATCCTAATAATGATAAAGAATAAGAGAGTTTGCTTTCCTTGGTGGAAGTGAGACTGCTAAATGAAGAAAGGAATCCCTATTTAATCAGGGACTTAAACATATGACATTACCTACAGTTGCTATCGTGGGTCGCCCAAACGTTGGGAAATCGACCCTATTTAACCGAATTGCGGGTGAACGTATCTCTATCGTCGAAGACGTTGAAGGGGTAACACGTGACCGTATTTATACCTCTGCTGAATGGCTTAATCGCCAGTTTAGCTTAATTGATACAGGTGGTATTGATGATGTTGATGCACCATTTATGGAACAAATTAAGCACCAAGCTGACATCGCCATGACTGAAGCTGACGTTATTGTCTTTGTCGTTTCAGGTAAGGAAGGCGTGACAGATGCGGACGAGTACGTTGCTCGTATTCTTTATAAGACCAACAAGCCAGTTATCTTGGCGGTAAATAAAGTGGATAACCCTGAGATGCGTGCAGATATCTATGATTTCTATTCTCTTGGTCTTGGTGATCCCTATCCAGTTTCATCTGTTCACGGTATCGGTACAGGGGATGTTCTCGACGCTATCGTTGAAAACCTCCCAACAGAAGTTGAAGAAGAAAATCCAGATATCATTCGTTTTAGTTTGATTGGACGTCCAAACGTCGGAAAATCAAGCTTGATTAACGCCATTTTGGGTGAGGACCGAGTGATTGCCAGCCCGATTGCTGGTACTACTCGAGATGCCATTGATACAAACTTTGTGGACAGTGAAGGTCAAGAGTATACCATGATTGACACCGCTGGTATGCGTAAATCTGGTAAGGTTTATGAAAACACAGAAAAATACTCTGTCATGCGTTCAATGCGTGCCATTGACCGTTCTGATATCGTCCTTATGGTTATCAATGCCGAAGAAGGTATCCGTGAGTATGATAAGCGTATTGCTGGTTTTGCCCATGAAGCTGGTAAAGGGATTATCATCGTAGTTAACAAATGGGATACGATTAAGAAAGACAATCATACCGTTGCTAACTGGGAAGCAGATATCCGTGATCAGTTCCAATTTTTGAGCTATGCACCAATTATCTTTGTATCGGCTGAGACGAAACAACGTCTTAACAAGTTGCCAGAGATGATTAAACGCATCAGTGAGAGTCAGAACCGTCGTATTTCATCAGCTGTTTTGAATGATGTTATCATGGATGCCATTGCCATCAACCCAACACCAACTGACAAAGGAAAACGCCTTAAGATTTTCTATGGCACACAAGTTTCGGTTAAACCACCAACATTTGTTATCTTTGTCAATGAAGAAGAGCTTATGCACTTCTCATACATGCGTTTCTTGGAAAATCAAATTCGTCAAGCCTTTGGTTTTGAGGGAACACCAATCCATTTGATTGCTCGTAAACGTAAATAAAAAAAGAGACCAACCGGAATAGAATCGTTATGGGTTGGTCTTTTATCATTGTAAGGAGAAAACGATGTTAGAAAATATTCAATCTTATTTATCTAAACAAGGGGTTAAGTATATCAAACCTGAAAAAGCGGGCCCACATAAGGAAGAGATGGAAGACCTCAAGGCACTTGGTCAAGCAGCTCGTAAGGAGATGCAGGCTTTAGCAAAACTTCTAGAGGAGCGTTTGGCACCCTTTAAGATGGATCGTGTCAGTAATTGGGCCAATCAGGCACAAATATGTCGTCCGCACTTTTGGTGCTATTACAGGGCCCCTGAGGATAGTTTAGACGATGTTGCTATGGCGATTCGACTTTATGGTCAGTCTGAAAAATGGGGGATTTCAGTAGAAGTTAGCTTTGTCGAACGTAAAAAATCAGATACTACTTTAGCTAAGCAACATAAGGTCCTAGACTTACCGATTGCACCCTCTCTATACTATTTTGCCCAGGAAAATGGTGTCAGTCATCGTGTGGAAGGAACTGAAGAAAATCGTCAGATGCTTAAAGAAGCAGTTAGAGATGGTCGTGTTCGTAAGGTGTTGGTCAAATATGATGTCCCTGTGACTGCTAGTGAAACAATGGAAGAGTTGGTAGAAGAACTCGCTGATGGATTCTATAAGTTGAAACCATACTACGAGGAAGCTAATCAAAACTAAAAAAATCTCCAGTTTTTTCTGGAGATTTCTCTTATTTATTTTGGTGCAATCACTTCAGCACCACCCATGTAAGGACGAAGAACTTCAGGGATAGTTACTGAACCATCTTCGTTTTGGTAGTTTTCAAGGATAGCGGCTACTGTACGTCCAACAGCAAGTCCTGAACCGTTAAGAGTGTGAAGAAGTTTTACCTTACCATCGGCTTCGTCACGGTATCGGATTTGTGCACGACGGGCTTGGAAATCTTCTGTGTTTGAACATGAAGAAATTTCGCGGTAAGTGTTTTGTGCTGGAATCCAAACTTCCAAGTCGTAAGTTTTCGCAGCTGAGAATCCCATATCGCCAGTACACAAAGTGATGACACGGTATGGCAAGTTAAGTTTTTGAAGAATGTTTTCAGCGTTAACTACCATTTTTTCCAATTCATCATAAGAGTCTTCAGGTTTTGAGAATTTGACCATTTCAACCTTATGGAATTGGTGAAGACGAATCAAACCACGTGTGTCGCGACCAGCTGAACCAGCTTCTGAACGGAATGAAGGGCTCATAGCTGTGAAGTAGATTGGCAATTCTTTACCATCAAGGATTTCACCACGGTAGTAGTTTGTCAAAGGAACTTCGGCTGTTGGGATAAGGACATAGTCAGTACCGTCAAGCTCGAAAGTATCTTCTTTGAATTTTGGATATTGACCAGTACCGAACATTGAGTCGTGGTTAACCATGTAAGGTGTGATCATCTCAGTGTAACCTTCTTTAGCATGCTCATCCAACATGAAGTTGTAGATTGCACGTTCTAATTTTGCTCCAAGGCCTTTGTAGAAAAGGAAACGAGAACCAGTGACTTTAGCACCACGTTCCCAATCTAGGATACCAAGGTCTTCCCCAAGATCCCAGTGTGCTTTAACTTCAAAATCAAATTCACGAGGTGTTCCCCAACGACGAACTTCTACGTTTTCATCTTCGTCAGCGCCTACAGGAACAGAGTCATTTGGTGTGTTTGGAAGTGTCACAACGATGGCATTAAGCTTTTCATCGATAGCAGCAAGTTCTGCATCGATTTCCTTAATTTCTGCAGAGACTTTTTGCATTGCTGCGATTTGTTCGGAAGCATCTTCTTTGTTACGCTTAGCTTGAGCGATACCATCTGAAGCGATATTACGTTGAGCTTTGAGTTCTTCAGATTTGATAAGAAGTTCGCGACGTTTAACATCAAGCTCTTTAAGTTCATTTAAAGTTTCAGCAGCGACACCACGTGTAGCCAATTTTTCGGCAAGGGCATCGAAGTCGTTACGAATACGTTTTACATCTAACATAAGTTCCTCCAAAAAGTAAAACACTCCAGTGAAAGTGTTGGAGTGACATAGGCCACGGTTCCATCCAACTTCACAGGAGTGCACTTGTTTATGTTTTTAATTATTAGAAACGGTAGAATTTCGTAGGTCAACCCTACCTGCTCGCAGCAACCGCAGGCTTTCTGTAAGGGTCTAGCTAGTACTTATCCGTCTGTTATATTATACAAAAATTATGATTTTTTGGCAAATAAACCTTTGAGTCGAGCGCCAATAGTTTGAATAAGAGTTGGTAGCTTGACGACTTTTTCATTGCCAAGATGTTCCCTAGCAATCTTTAGAATTTTCCCAGAATCTTTAGAAGCAAAGAGGAATTTGCTCTTATCTGTCAACACTTCAAAGTGGCGGCTAATTCTCTTTCCTGAGACATTTGCACCGATTTGTGTGATGCTAGTCCATGGAATTTGAATGTATTGCTCGACATTGACATCTGGGTAGAATTCAAGAGCCACATCTCCGATTAGAAATTTACCGACTTTCCCTCCGATAGCCATGTAGGAAACGCCTGTTGTATGCAGTTCAACTGTTTTGTTTAGTGATTGTGCCATATCTATCTCGCTTTTTGATTGTAGTACCTTTATTATAGCATAAGAAAAGAGTTCAGCTTTGCTAAACTCTTACTCTTTTTACATGATTCCGAAGAAGCTTGCAACAATACCAACTACAAAGAGTCCGATGATGATTGTGATTGGTGAAACTTTCTTCTTAAGCAACCACATACATGCAAAAGTAAGGAGAAGTCCCATCAAACCTGGAATCAATGAATCCAATTGTTTTTGGAGGGTATCGACTTGAATCTTATCGAAGCTAAGTTTGTCATTAACTTGGCCGAGGATAGTCTTAAGTTGGTCACCGCTAACATTGCCTTTAGGCCATTCGATATAGGCACCTTTAGACAAAACTTTACCTGGGAGGTTTACAGTGAAGACGATAGATACCCAACGTTCAACAAGGACAGCCAAGATGAACATACCAAGGATTGATGCCCCTTTAGTAATATCTTTCAAGATACCACCAGACATGTCTTTAGTGATTTCTGAACCTGCTTTGTAACCAAGTTCTTGAGTGTACCACAAGAAGGCCATACGGATAAGGTTCCAACCGATGAAGAAGATAAGTGGACCAGCGATGTTCCCAGCTTGTGCCAATGATGCACCGAGGGCACCAAGGATAGGACGAACTGTGAACCAGAAAACAGGGTCACCGATACCGGCAAGAGGTCCCATCATACCGATTTTAACCCCTTGGATAGCAGCATCTTCGATGTCAGTACCGTTAGCTTTTTCTTCTTCAAGAGCCAAGGTAACACCCATGATAGGAGCAGCTACGTAAGGGTGGGTATTGAAGAATTCCAAGTGACGTTTAAGAGCTGCGGCTTGGTCTTCTTTGTTAGTATAGAGTTTTTTAATAGCAGGAATGAGTGAGTAAGCCCAACCCAAGTTTTGCATACGTTCATAGTTCCATGAACCTTGCAAGAATTGTGAGCGCCACCAAACCTTTTTACGATCCGCTTGAGATAATTGAATTTTTTCAGCCATGAGAGCACCCCTTCCTAGTAGTCTTCCAAGATATCGCCGATTGGGTCGCCAGAACCAGATGAAGTTCCGCCACCATTTCCGCCACCTTGTTTAGAAAGGTTGAGGTAGATGAAGGCAATAGCGACACCGATAGCACCAAGAGCGATAAGTGTCAATTGGCTAATAGCAGCAAAAGCAAAACCGATGGCGAAGAATGGCCAAACTTCACGAGTTGCCATCATGTTGATAACCATGGCGTAACCAACGGCTACGACCATACCACCACCGACAACCATACCGTGGTTGAGCCAGTCAGGCATCAATCCAAGGGCATGTTGAACAGATTCTGCTGGGATAGCAAGAAGAAGGGCGGCTGGCACAGCGATACGCAAACCTTGAAGAAGGAGGGCGAGGTAGTGTGCACGTTCAACACCAGCAATGTTTCCACTTTCTGCAGCTTTATCTGCGGCATGAACAAGGGCAACAGAGGCTGTACGAACAAGCATAGTTAGGAAGAGACCGGCAACCGCAAGTGGGATAGCTGTTGCAGTCGCAACACCGATACCTTCAGTTGTGAAGTTACCACCTTTAACCAAAATAATGGCAGCAGCAACAGAGGCAAGGGCAGCGTCAGGAGCGACAGCGGCACCGATATTAGCCCAAGCAAGGGCGATCATTTGAAGAGAACCACCAAGCATGATACCTGCAGTGAGGTTACCTGTAGCAGCACCGATGAGGGTACATGCAACAAGTGGTTGGTGGAATTGGAATTGGTCAAGGATACCTTCAAGACCAGCAAGGAAGGCAACAACTACGACCAAAATTGCAGAAATAATTGACATATCTGACATGGTAATAATTCCTTTTCTATTGAGTTGTGATTAGCTGAGAGTATCAACTAATTTATCCGAATGAAGGTTATTGAACGTTAGCTTTTTTGATAAGGTCGAACAAATCTTTCTTAGAATCATTTGGTACCTTACGGACGTCGAATTCAACGCCAAGGTCACGCAATTTTTCGAAGCAAGCGACATCGTCTTTGTCCATAGACAAAACGTTGTTAACCATTGTTTTACCAGTTGAGTGAGCCATAGAACCAACGTTAAGTTCTTTGATTGGCACGCCACCTTCGATAGCACGAAGTGCGTCTTGAACAGTTTCGAACAAGATAAGCGCGTGTGTGTTACCAAAGCGAGGGTCCTTAGAAGCATCAATCAATTTTTGAATTGGAACAACGTTTGCTTTAACCCCATTTGGTGCTGCTTGTTTGATCAATTCTTTACGAAGCTCATCTTTAGCAACGTCGTCTGAAGCAACAATGATACGGTCTGCTTTAGAAGCAGGTGTCCAGTTAGTTGCTACTTGACCATGCAAGAGACGTGTGTCCAAACGTGCCAAGTTAATCTTGAGTTTACCATCTCCGATAACTGTCCCTTCTGGGATAGCTCCTTGAGGTGCAGCAGCTTCTACAGGAGCTGCTGTTGTTTCCTCAGCTGGATTAAGCTCCTCTGGAAGTGCCTTGATACCACCCTTAGCTTCCTTGATGATATTAGCAGCAACTTGCTCTGCAGTAGCGTTAGCATCCATCATACGTTCAGTGTATGCTTGGATAAGCATTGGCAAGTTAAGTCCTGTGATGATAGCAATCTTGCGATCTGGATTTTCTCCAGCAATTCGACTGGCTTGGTTAAATGGTGAACCAGACCAAAGGTCAGCCAAAACAAGAATTTCATCATCAGCATCGAATTGTGCAATGGCGTCGTTGAAGTGAGCGTACAAATCATCAGGACCTTCACTTGGCATGAAAGTTACGACTTGAACTTTCTCTTGGTCTCCAAAAATCATAGAGCCTGATTGGTGGATCCCTTCAGCGAACTTACCATGGCTGGCAATAATAATACCGATACCCATTCGTGTTCTCCTCCTTATAAATTATTTTTTCCTAGGCTTAAAAAGACTATCTCCGATTTTTATCAAGACGCTAAAAAAAGCGTCTCTCAATCTTTTTAAACATAAGAAATCAAGAACAATTATATTGTAAAACGCTTTCACGCAGATGTCAATAGCTAGTGAGAAAAAATTTCAAAAGAAGTCAATTTCTTTCAAAAATGAGCAAAACATTATAAAAAGATTGCCCAACCATTAGATTGGACAATCTTTTTATAATACTCGGAGATTATTTCTTCTTGACAATGAGTCGGAAAAGATTCTTAAAGCCTTGTTTGAGAACAACGATGAAGCTAGGTGCTTTTCTTAAACTTTCTCGAGGAATTCTTTTTTGAATTTCTTTCAAAGTTATTCGGCTTTTTCGACTGGCAAAACGGAAACGTCCATTTTGCTTAGTACGGATTTCAAAACGTGGGATGAACTTACCACCGAAGTAGACATCGGCAATCACATAAGTGATTTCATCCCAAGGAATTTGAACGTAGTCTTGTAACTTCGTATCATTGTAAAATTCGAAGGCCTTATCACCGACCATGATATTTCCGTAAATAGGCCCTTCACGGAACCAAGTTCCCTTAGATGTGTGAGCCATTTCGGTATTGAGCGATTTAACCATACCTTGCTCCGATTAGAGTAGACCAATAATGTGGAGTACAATAGCTAGAACAAAGATACCCAAGATGATAACAATTGGAGAAACTTTTCTCTTAAGAAGGTACATGCAGAGGAAAGTCAAACCAAGGGCAGCAAGACCAGGAATCAATTGGTCCAAGTTATCTTGCAAGGTTGTCACTTTGTTAACGTCAAGAGAGCGACCGGCAGCTTGTTGATGGAAGGCTTCTTTAACACCGGCAATACCTTTTGGAAGTTTATCCCAATCGATATAAGCTCCTTCTTGTTGTTTAACAGTAGAGACAACTGGTGTAAAGGTAATGCTTACCCAACGTTGGATAAGAGAACCGATAACGAACATCCCCATCATTGATGCGCCACGAGTTACTTGTTGAAGAAGGTTACCAGATACGTCGTCTGTGATCGCAGTACCAGCTCTATAACCGAACTCTTGAGTGTACCATTTAACGGCAGCGACCATAGCATTCCAAAGTACGAAGAAGACGATAGGTCCCAAGATGTTACCTGAAACAGCCAAACCTGCTCCTAATGAAAGGAAGATTGGGCGAAGGGTAAACCAGAAGAGAGGGTCACCGGCACCTGCAAGAGGTCCCATCATACCAACCTTAACCCCTGAGATAGCGGCATCATCGATGTCTGCCCCGTTAGCACGTTCTTCTTCCAAGGCAAGTGTAACCCCAAAGATTGGGTTAGCCATGAAAGGTTGTGTATTGAAGAATTCCAAGTGACGCTTAAGAGCAGCTACACGTTCTTCTTTTGTTTGATAAAGTTTTTTGATTGCAGGGATGAGGGTGTAAGCCACACCACCATTTTGCATACGTTCATAGTTGAATGAAGCTAAAAGAAAGTATGAGCGCAAGAAAGCTTTGAAACGATCTGCTTTTGTTAATTTAATTTTTGAATCAGCCATTTTCTTTCCTCCTAATTAAAAGTCTTCCAGAATTTCACCGAGGGGATCACCTGATCCTCCATCATTTGAAGAACCCAATGAACCACTAGCTTCAAGTGCAAGGTACATAACGGCAAGACAGAGGCCGATGATACCCAAGCTAATCAAGGTCAATTCTTTGAGGGCAGCCAAAGCAAAACCAAGGAAGAAGAATGGCCATACTTCGCGACTAGACATCATGTTGATAACCATGGCATAACCAACGGCTACAACCATACCACCACCGATTGTCATACCTGATGTTAACCATTCAGGCATAGATTCAAGACCAGATTGTACAAGGTGTGCAGGAATCAAGAGCAAGAGGAGGGCAGGGATAGCAACACGGAGACCTTGGAGGGACATACCGATAAAGTGCCATCTTTCAATACCAGCGATATCAGCATCTTCAGCACGACTATCCATAATGTGAGCGATGAAGACAGTTGCAGTACGGACAAACATTGTCAAGGCAAGACCGGCAACAGCCAAAGGAACCGCAAGGGCGATGGCTGGACCAATTCCTTTAGCTCCTTGACCACCCAAGATAAGAATGATTGTAGAAGCTACAGCGGCAAGTGAAGCGTCTGGTGCCATGGCAGCACCAACGTTAGCCCATCCCATAGTGATCAACTGCAAGCTACCACCCAACATTACGCCGAGTTCGAGATGACCAGTAACAAGACCGATAAGGGAACAAGCCACAACTGGCTGGTATGTTTCGATTTGGTCGTTAACTGAGCTACAACCGATGATGAAAGCAACAATTACGACTAAAATAATTTGTACTAAACTCATTTATGCATCCTCCAAAATTATTTCTTCTCTGCTAATTTAGTTTCAGCTGACTTAATCAAGGCATCAACGTTTGCTGGGCTATCACTTGGCACCCCACGAACGTCAAATTTGACACCCAATGATTGCAACTCTTTGATAGCATCCACATCTGTTTGGTCAAATGAAAGAGCCTTAGTAACGTTGACTTTTCCTTCTTTATAAGCTGAAGAACCAAGGTTGATTTCTTTAACATCAACACCTGCTTTAACAGCAGCAAGAGCATCTTCAACAGATTCAAAGAGAAGCATAGCACGTGTATCTCCAAAACGTGGGTCATTGTTTGCTTTAACCATGTTTTTAATTGGGATAACGTGAACTTGAACACCAGATGGAGCGGCTTGTTTAATCATGTTTGTACGAAGTTTATCATGACAAACAGTGTCTGAAACAACGATGATACGGTCTGGGTGAGTTGAGTGAGTCCAACCAGTCGCAACCTGACCGTGGAGGAGACGTGTGTCAACACGAGCCAAAACGTATTTGATTTTTCCATCACCAAGAACGGTTCCTTCAGGAATGGTACCTTTAGGAACAGAAGGCTTAGCGTCTGCTGGTTTAGTGTCTTCTTCAGGAATAAGGCCTTCTGGAAGGACTTTAACGCCTTCTTTTGTTTCCTTATAAATGTTAGCGACAATCTCTTCAACCCCAGCATCAGGAGCTACCATACGTTCTGTATATGCTTGGATAAGCATTGGCAAGTTGAGTCCTGTCACGATAACCATCTTGCGATCAGGATTTTCTTCCTTGATTCGGCTTGCCTGGTTAAATGGTGATCCAGACCAAAGGTCTGCAAGGACTAGAATTTCGTCGTCAGCGTCAAATTGAGCAATGGCATCTTTGAAGTGAGCGTACAAGTCGTCAGGACCTTCATTTGGCATGAAAGTAACCACTTGAACTTTCTCTTGTTCACCAAAAATCATAGAACCTGATTGGTGAATACCTTCAGCGAATTTACCATGGCTAGCAATAATAATACCGATACCCATTAGTGTTCTTCCTCCTTTTATATATTGCTTCTTAGGAATAGAAAAATGATTATTGGTATTATCATTCATGACATGAAAATGACAACAATATTTTTTTAGTCCCTCGAAAATTAGAACAATCTAATTGTAAAACGTTATCATAGATTTGTCAATGCTTTTCGTAATAAAAGTGTCATAAAATTGAAAAAAATATCAAATTATCGCAAATATACTTTCTTTTCAGACAATCAGACAAAAGGTGTTAGATATAGTTTGAAGCTATATTTAAATAGAGGAAATGGGATTATGATAAAATGAGATAAATGCTTGTAATAGCTAGTAATGGCTGCTATAATTTCGTCAATTAACTGTTTAATGTTAAATCTATAAGAAAAGAGGACCTCCTTATATCAGATTTACTAAGTATTTATAAAGAATTGCAATCTAAGAAATGGGTTGACTTGACCCACAAAATTAATGCAGAAAGTCCACACTTTCCAGCTCTCCCAGCCTTGAAACAAGAAGACCTTTTTACATTAAAAGATGGTTTTCATGTTCAAAAATTTACAGTGGTTGGTCAATACGGAACGCATATTGATGCACCGATTCACTTTGTAGAAGGTGGTCGTTGGTTGGATGAGATTGCCCTCAAAGATCTTCTTTTACCACTCTATGTTATCGACAAGTCTAAAGAAGTTGCTGCCAATCCAAACTTTATTTTGAGCAAACAAGATATCTTAGACTTTGAAGCAGAATATGGACAAATTACTGAAGGGGCCTTTGTCGCTTTTCGTAGTGATTGGTCGAAGCGTTGGCCAGATCAAGATGCTATGCGCAACCTTGATGAAAATGGGGTTCAACAGAGTCCAGGGTGGAGCCGTGAAGCTCTAGAATTCTTGATTTATGAACGTCAGGTTAAGGCTGTCGGTCACGAGACTTTTGATACAGATGCTGGCATTCCAGCAGCAGAACATGGTTTGGTAAACGAATACTACCTCTTGGAACAAAACATTTATCAGGTAGAAGTTTTGAATCAATTGGATCAAGTTCCAGCCGTTGGTGCTTTGATTTCGATTGCATTTCCTCACTGGGACAAGGCGACAGGCTCCCCAGTGCGTGCAGTGGCTATTTTACCTTAATCATAAGAAAAAACACCGAAGAAATTTTCGGTGTCTTTTGTTATTTATAAGAAGAGTTCCTGGAGTTTGCGAGCAACGCCATCCTCTTCATTAGTCCACTCAATTTGTTCGTTAGCGTGGGGGAGAAGGACAGAGCTAGCATTCTTCATGGCATAACCAGTTTTAGCAAGTTCCAACATCTCTGTGTCGTTGTGTTCGTCTCCAAAAGCAATCAGATCATCCGTTGATTTGCGCATAGCCTTAAGTAAGTAGTTTAGGGCGTAGGCCTTGTTAATACCTTTAGGTGAAAACTCCAAAATATTAAGCGGGCCACCCCAAGAATCAACTTCAATTTCTTCCTTGAAGTCTTTCTTGATATCATCGGCTAGCTGGTACTTATCTTCGTGACGAGTTTGCATAAGAAGAGCATTTGGGTTGCGCGTGATTTTAGTTGGTTCTAAACGCATAGCCTCAATAATTTTATCAACACCAAAGAGTTGTGGTTGGATACGTTCTGGGTGATTCATAGTGATATAGAAGTGTTTTCGATATTCACTAGCCAGAAAATCCATCTCTAATTCATCATGGCGTTGTAAGAGGCTAATCAGATATTTCTTATCTAATTTAACCGAATGCTCATAAGCCCAGTCTTGGTCTGGAAGATTGGTCAAAGAGCCGTTGAAGGTGATGAGTGGTGTTTCTAACCCTAGTGTTTTGTAATGGTCAATAGCCATACGATAAGGACGACCTGTAGCAATAACGACTTGGTGTCCTTTGTTTTGTACGTCTTTAATCGTTTTTTGTGTAAATTCTGAAATAGTTCCATCTGGGCGTAATAACGTTCCATCAAGATCTAGTGCAATCAATTTTTTTGTCATGTTCCTATTATAGCAAAAATCTGTCCTTTGTTGGTGATTAAGAAAGAGCTTTCTAAGAACGTTCGGTTTTTCATAAGAAAAGTCTCAGGAAATAAACCTTGCACCGTCAAATGATTTCATGTAGAATAGTAATGTTGCATTCTACATGAGAATGTTCCGAAATTATTCGGATTTTGACAATATTTTTTATTAAGGAGTCTAAACTTTCATGGAAAAGTTTTTCAAATTGAAAGAACATGGTACTGACGTCCGCACAGAAGTGACTGCCGGATTGACAACTTTCTTTGCCATGTCTTACATCCTCTTTGTTAACCCAGCGATGTTGGCCCAAACAGGAATGCCTGCACAAGGTGTTTTCTTAGCAACAATTATTGGTGCGGTTGCAGGGACATTGATGATGGCCTTTTATGCTAACCTACCATACGCTCAAGCGCCTGGTATGGGGCTTAATGCCTTCTTCACCTACACAGTGGTCTTTTCTTTGGGTTACACTTGGCAAGAGGCCTTAGCAATGGTCTTTCTATGTGGTGTTATTTCATTGATCATCACGGTAACTAAAGTACGTAAGATGATTATTGAGTCTATTCCAACAGCTCTCAAATCTGCTATTTCAGCAGGTATCGGTGTTTTCCTTGCCTATGTTGGGATTAAAAATGCTGGTTTCTTGAAATTCTCAATTAATCCACATACCTACACTGTAGCAGGCAAAGGTGCTGACATGGCTAAGGCTTCAATTACAGCTTCATCGTCAGCTACACCAGGTTTGGTTGCTTTCAATAACCCAACTGTAATTGTAGGTTTGATTGGTCTTGCGATTGCGATTTTCTTTATTGTTAAAGGTATTCGTGGTGGTGTTCTTCTTTCAATCCTCGTAACGACTATCATTGCTATCTTTGCTGGTGTCGTTGATCTTGGAAGCATTGACTGGCACGCAGCTAGCTTGACATCATCTATTAAGGATCTTGGTCAGGTCTTTGGTGCAGCGCTTGGATCTAAGGGATTGGGATCACTCTTTGCAGATGTTTCTCGTTTGCCTGGTGTCTTTATGGCTATTCTTGCCTTTTCATTGACTGATATCTTCGATACTATCGGTACCTTGATTGGTACTGGTGAGAAGGTTGGTATCATTGCTTCAACAGGTGATAACAACGAATCAAAAGCTCTTGACCGTGCTCTTTACTCTGACCTTGTTGGTACAAGTATTGGTGCCATTGCAGGGACTTCAAACGTTACAACTTACGTTGAATCTGCAGCAGGTATTGGTGCTGGTGGACGTACTGGTTTGACAGCTCTTGTGGTTGCTGTACTCTTTGCCATTTCTAGTTTCTTTAGTCCAGTGGTGTCAATCGTTCCAAATGCGGCAACAGCGCCTATTCTTATTATTGTAGGTGTTATGATGCTCTCTAACCTTAAGAGTGTCGATTGGGAAGACTTGTCTGAAGCTATTCCTGCCTTCTTCACTTCTATTTTCATGGGATTCTCATATAGTATTACTTATGGTATCGCAGCTGGTTTCCTTACTTATACTTTGGTCAAAATCGTCAAAGGTCAAGCTAAGGATGTCCACTTTATTATGTGGATTTTGGATATCTTGTTTATCCTTAACTTCATCAGTATGGCTGTGTTCTAAAGCTTGAAAGAAAAAGTCTGTACATTTGTCAGGCTTTTTCTTTTGCAATTTTTATGTGGGAGAAAGGTGAGAGAGTTTCTTTTGATGAATTTTCAATGCCATAGAAATTCCACAAAAAATCTAATCTATGAGTGGTTGATGTGGTTAAAATAAATTGAAGATTAAAATACACATCTTAACTTCTTACTTAAATGATTCGATATTTATAAGTTTCTACTGTATTTTTACAGTGGATTCTAGTCCATATTTTTATTTTTTGATATAATGAAAACATGATTTACAGTCAAAATGAAGAAGAATTGATTAGTATCGGCCAAAAGTTAGGTCGACTGCTCGATTCTGGAGATATAATTGTTCTCTCAGGTGATCTGGGAGCTGGCAAAACAACCTTAACCAAGGGGATTGCCAAAGGTTTGGATATTTCACAGATGATAAAGAGTCCAACCTATACTATTGTAAGGGAGTATGAGGGGCGGCTGCCACTCTATCATTTAGATGTCTACCGCATTGGTGATGATCCTGATTCTATTGATTTGGATGATTTTCTGTATGGTGAAGGTGTGACCATCATCGAGTGGGGTGAGCTCCTAGACGAGAGTCTGTTAGGGGATTATCTCCTAATTTCGATATCTCATCATGGAGATGGACGTCAGTTGCTTTTTGAATCTTTCGGTCCTAGAAGTAAGGAGATTCAGGAGGAAATGGTAAATGGCTGAGCAAGAATTAGTCATTGAGGAAGCTCAAAGAGAGGATGCTGCCTCTCTAGCTCGTTTACTAGAGACTGTAGCCTTGGAATCGGATTTTCTAGCACAAGATGATAGAAGTTCTATACTGAGTGTTGAACAGTTAGCCACTTATATTGAAAGTCATCAGCATAGGCTTAATGAGATTTGTTTGGTGGCAAAATTGGGTCATGAGGTCATTGGTGTTTGTAATGTTACCTCTGATCAAGATACTAAGACCAGTCATATCGCCGACGTATTTATTGCGGTTTCTAAACCCTACTGGGGGAATGGTGTTGGCCAGTTTCTTATGGAAACAATGATTGACTGGGCAGATCATACACCAACTATCCGCCGCTTAGAGTTGACGGTTCAAGCACGTAATGAACGGGCGGTTCATCTCTATCAAAAATTCGGATTTGACATTGAAGGCACTAAGAAACGTGGTGCAAGAACTAAAAATGGAGAATTTCTAGATGTTTACCTTATGGCTAAACTCATAGATTAGGAAAAAACATGAAACTTGGACGAAAAATTTTATTGATGTTGTTGGCGATTTTTGCAACGACAGTAGTAGCTGCTGGTATTTACCTAACGACAACTTATAATTACGCCACAGGCGAATTGTCAAAAACGTTTAGGGCTTCTAAAGCAACTTCAGGGAATAGTAAGGCTATTCAACAGACTAAGCCTATAACTATTCTCTTGATGGGGGTAGATACAGGATCCAAAGAACGTAAGGAAACCTGGGAAGGAAACTCTGATACCATGATTTTGGTAACAGTGAACCCTAAGACTAAGAAAACAACCATGACCAGTTTGGAACGTGACCTTTTGACAGATATTGAGGGGTCGGGTGAAGCAAAACTAAATTCAGCATATGCTGAGGGTGGTGCTGACTTGGCTATTTCAACCATTCAAAAGGTTTTAGATATTGATATTGACTATTATGCACTGATTAATATGCAGGGTATGATTGATTTGGTAGATGCTGTTGGTGGTATTGAGGTAACGAATCATTTTGATTTTCCAATTTCGATTGCAGAAAATGAACCTGAATTTCAGGCAAAAGTTGAGCCCGGAACCCATAAAATCAATGGTGAGCAAGCTTTAGTCTATTCACGTATGCGTTACGATGACCCTGATGGTGACTATGGTCGCCAAAAACGTCAACGTGAGGTTATTCAAAAAGTTGTAGCTAAGCTCTTGAAGATGGACTCTATTGGTTCTTACAAGAAAATTTTGTCGGCTGTAAGTTCAAATGTTCAAACCAGTATCGATCTTGGTGATACCAATACTTTGCGTAGCTTGATGGGTTATAGTGATGCCCTTAAAAATATTAAGTCATACCAATTGGCTGGTTCGGATGCCATGATCGATGGAGGAAGCTATCAAGTAGCCTCCACTGAGGATATTCTTAAGGTGCAAAATCGCATTAAGCAGGAAGTTGGTAAGAAGAAAGTTTCTGAATCTAATCTTAAGACTAGTTTGGTTCTCTATGGTTCTGGTAGCTCTAACTATGGCTCAGATGATTTCGTTAATTCTAAAGGAAGTGCGGCTTCGAGTGAGGCATCTTCAAATTATGAGGGCGGGACATCTGAGGCAGCTGGTGGTGGGTCAGTAAGTACCTACAATGGAGGTACTACCTATAGCAATAACTATAGTGAAAACACAGGTAATTATGTTCAGGAACAAGGTACGACAACCCCTACATACAATAATAATGGATCGGGTGTGACTACTTATAGCACTGTTCCAGCGGCGCAATAAATAAGGTTGGGTGATTCCCAACCTTTTTGCTTTGAAATGATAGCAATATGGTTATTCCTTGCAATGGCTTTTGACCTATGCTATAATATAGGAAAATAACGAAAGAGAGGCGGAGTAGAAACTTCGTCTCTTGTGTGTGTAAGGAGGTCATAATGTCGCAAAAAATTATTGATCTCGTGACGGCAGTCGTAGCTCCAGCTATTCCTGAGCCATACGAACTGGTCGATATCGAGTACGAAAAGCTTGGCGGTGACTATGTCTTGTCAGTTTTGATTGATAAGCCAGGAGGTATTACTGTAGAAGATACTGCAGACTTGACTGAAATTATCAGTCCCCTCTTGGATACTATTCAGCCTGATCCTTTCCCGGATCAATACATGCTGGAAGTTTCTAGTCCAGGGTTAGAGCGTCCCTTAAAAACCAAAGAAGCTTTGACAAATGCTGTTGGTCAGTATATCAATGTTAGTCTTTACAAGGCTATTGATAAGATCAAGATTTTCCAAGGTGACTTGGTGGCCTTTGATGGGGAAACCCTAACAATTGATTACCTTGATAAGACTCGCCATAAAACTGTTGAGATTCCCTATCAAACAGTTGCTAAAGCTCGTTTGGCAGTCAAACTCTAAAACTCTTAGTGTAAATAAAGAAAGGATGCCAGTTTTAGCCTTTAGAGGCTAAAACAACAAAGAATATGAGCAAAGAAATGCTAGAAGCCTTCCGTGTCTTGGAAGAAGAAAAACACATTAACAAGGAAGATATCATCGATGCTGTGGTTGAATCGCTTAAGTCAGCCTACAAGCGTCGTTATGGTCAGTCAGAATCAGCTGTAGTTGAATTCAATGAAAAAACAGGTGATTTTCAAGTTTATACTGTTCGTGAAGTTGTAGACGAAGTCTTTGATAGTCGTTTGGAAATTAGCTTGAAAGATGCCCTTGCTATCAGCTCTGCTTACGAGCTTGGTGACAAGATTCGTTTTGAAGAGTCAGTTGATGAATTTGGCCGTGTTGCAGCGCAATCTGCCAAACAAACCATTATGGAAAAGATGCGCAAGCAGATGCGTGAAATCACTTATAATGATTATAAGCAACATGAAGGTGAAATCATGCAAGGAACAGTTGAACGCTTTGACCAACGTTTCATTTATGTGAATCTTGGAACGCTCGAAGCTCAATTGTCACGCCAAGACCAAATTCCTGGCGAAAGCTTTAAGTCACACGACGTCATCGATGTTTATGTTTATAAAGTTGAAAACAACCCTAAAGGTGTTAACGTCTTTGTAAGCCGTAGCCATCCAGAATTCATCAAACGTATCATGGAACAAGAAATTCCTGAAGTATTTGATGGAACTGTAGAAATCATGAGCGTGTCTCGTGAAGCTGGTGATCGTACCAAAGTTGCTGTTCGCAGTCACAACCCTAACGTTGATGCTATTGGTACTATCGTTGGTCGTGGTGGAAGCAACATCAAGAAAGTTGTCAGCCGTTTCCACCCAACACGTTTGGATGCTAAGACAGGTATTGAAGTTCCTGTTGAGGAAAATATTGATGTTATTCAATGGGTTGAAGATCCAGCTGAATTTATCTACAATGCTATTGCACCGGCTGAAGTGGACTATGTTCTCTTTGACGAAGATGATAGCAAACGTGCGACAGTGGTTGTACCAGATAACAAATTATCTCTTGCAATTGGTCGTCGTGGACAAAACGTTCGTTTGGCAGCTCATTTGACTGGTTACCGTATTGACATCAAGTCAGCTTCTGAATATGAAGCACTCGAAGCTGAAAAAGCTGAGGCTGCTACTGAGGAAGTTGTTGACGAGATTGTTGCAGAAGATGCTACACCTGTTGAAGTCACAACAGAAGAAGTAACTGAAACAACAGAAGCAGAATAAGAAGAACATAGAGGTGTTTGATGGCTAAAACACGAAAAATACCTTTACGCAAATCAGTTGTCTCAGGAGAAATCATTGATAAACGTGATTTGCTCCGCATTGTAAAAACTAAAGATGGTGAGATTTTCATTGATCCAACAGGAAAGAAAAATGGCCGAGGTGCTTACATTAAATTAGATAATGAAGAAGCTCTCCAAGCTAAAAAGAAACGTGCTTTTAACCACAGTTTCTCCATGGATGTTCCTGAAAGTTTTTATGATGAACTCATTGCTTATGTGGATCACAAGGTCAAAAGAAGAGAGTTAGGTCTTGAATAACACAGAAAAATTGTCAAATATGTTGGGACTAGCACAAAGAGCTGGAAAACTTATTTCTGGTGAAGAACTTGTCATCAAGGCAGTTCAATCAGGGCAGGCGAGACTAGTTTTTCTTGCCAATGATGCTGGTAGTAACGTGACTAAAAAGACGACTGATAAATGTAACTACTATAATATAGAAGTCTCCACAGTGTTTAACGCACTGGAATTAAGCATGGCTATTGGTAAACCAAGAAAAACGGTTGCTGTAGTTGATGCTGGATTTTCAAAGAAAATGAGGACTCTTATGGAATAAAGAATAGGAGGACATCACGTGTCAAAGAAACGATTATATGAAATCGCAAAAGAGGTTGGTGTAGAAAGCAAGGTTGTTGTTGCAAAAGCTCAAGAACTTGGTCTTTCTGTGAAGAGCCATTCCTCATCAGTTGAAGAAGCTGATGCTAATCGTATCACTTCAAGTTTAAAAGGGAGAACAGCTAAGGCTGAAAGCAAGCCAGCTCCTAAAGCGACACCAACTCCTAAAGAGGAAAAGGTATCGCCTAAGGTTGATAAGGTACCTGTTGCCAAATCAGCTCCAGCTAAAGAAACATCAAAGGCTGAAGTCAAAGAAGCCCCTGCGACTCCGAAAAAACCACAAAGCCGTAATTTTAAGGCAGAACGTGAAGCACGTGCCAAGGCAGAAGCAGAGCGTCGTCAAAACGGCGGAGGCCGTGACAACCGTAATCGTAACCGAAATCAACAAGGAAACGATCAAGGTAAACGTCAGAATAATAATCGTCGCAACCAAAATGTAAATGGTCAAGGCAACCGTAATAATGGGAACCGCGGTAACAATAGTAATCGTGACCGTAATTTCCAAGGTAAACAGCGCAATGATCAAGGTCGAAATAAACGTAACGATGCTGCCCGCAACAATCAGGCAGGTCCACGTATTGACTTTAAAGCGCGTGCAGCAGCCTTGAAAGCAGAGCAAAATGCAGAATATTCACGTCAAAGTGAAACACGCTTCCGTGAAGAAAAAGCTGCAGAGCAACGCCGTGCGAAAGAGCAAGAAAAGGCAAGAAAAGAAAAACAACAGGCTGAAGTCGCTGCTCAAAAAGCAGTTGCTGAAGCTAAGCCAGCTCCCAAGCCAGCACCGGCTGCTCAACCAGCTCCAGCTGCGCAAGCACAAGATACACGTCGTAAAAAGGCACGTCCAGATAAATCACGTGATAATCGTCGCGAGAATGAAGATGGACCTAAGCAAACAAGAAATAATAAGTGGAATAATCAAAACCAAGTGAGAAATCAACGAAATAGTAACTGGAATAAAAACAAAAATAAAAAAGGTAAAAATAACCGTGGTAATTCAGCTCCAAAACCAGTAACAGAGCGTAAATTCCATGAATTACCAAAAGAATTTGAATACACTGAAGGCATGACGGTTGCAGAAATCGCAAAACGTATTAAACGTGAGCCAGCTGAAATTGTTAAGAAACTCTTCATGATGGGTGTTATGGCAACTCAGAACCAATCTCTTGATGGGGATACTATTGAGTTGTTGATGGTTGACTACGGTATTGAGGCAACCAAGAAAGAAGAAGTCGATAATGCTGATATCGAACGTTTCTTTGTTGACGAAGACTACCTCAATAAAGATGCTATGGTAGAACGTGCACCAGTTGTTACTATCATGGGACACGTTGACCATGGTAAAACAACCCTTCTTGATACCCTTCGTAACTCACGTGTTGCGACTGGAGAAGCTGGTGGTATCACACAGCATATTGGTGCCTACCAAATTGAAGAGGGTGGAAAGAAAATCACCTTCCTTGATACTCCAGGACACGCGGCCTTTACATCTATGCGTGCCCGTGGTGCTTCTGTTACAGATATTACTATCTTGATTGTAGCTGCGGATGACGGTGTTATGCCACAAACTATTGAAGCCATCAACCACTCTAAGGCTGCTGGTGTTCCAATCATTGTTGCGATTAACAAGATTGATAAACCAGGTGCTAACCCAGAGCGTGTAATCGGTGAATTGGCAGAGCATGGCGTTATCTCAACTGCATGGGGTGGCGATAGCGAATTCGTTGAAATTTCAGCGAAGTTTGGTCAAAATATTGAAGAATTGCTTGAAACAGTTCTTCTTGTGGCTGAAGTGGAAGAACTTAAAGCTGACCCAACAGTTCGTGCCATCGGTACCGTTATTGAAGCGCGTTTGGATAAAGGTAAAGGTGCGGTTGCAACCCTCCTTGTTCAACAAGGTACCTTGCATGTTCAAGACCCAATCGTTGTTGGTAATACCTTCGGTCGTGTCCGTGCTATGACCAATGACCTTGGTCGTCGTATTAAGACTGCAGCACCATCAACACCAGTTTCAATTACTGGTTTGAACGAAGCGCCTATGGCGGGTGACCATTTTGCCGTTTATGAAGACGAAAAAGCAGCTCGTGCAGCCGGTGAAGAACGTGCCAAACGTGCCCTTATGAAACAACGTCAACAAACACATCGTGTTAGTCTTGATAACCTCTTTGACACCCTTAAAGCCGGTGAATTGAAGACTGTTAATGTTATCATCAAGGCCGATGTACAAGGTTCTGTTGAAGCCTTGGCAGCGTCACTTCTTAAGATTGATGTTGAGGGTGTTCGCGTTAATGTTGTTCACTCAGCAGTAGGTGCTATCAACGAATCTGATATTACTCTTGCGGAAGCTTCAGATGCCGTTGTCATCGGATTTAACGTTCGTCCTACACCACAAGCACGTCAACAAGCGGAAACTGATGAAGTTGAAATTCGTCTTCACAGCATCATCTACAAGGTTATCGAAGAAATCGAAGATGCCATGAAAGGGATGCTTGATCCTGAGTTTGAAGAAAAAGTCATGGGTGAAGCTATTATCCGTGAAACCTTCAAAGTTTCTAAAGTCGGAACAATCGGTGGGTTCATGGTTACTAGTGGTAAAATCACTCGTGATTCAAGTGCCCGTGTGATTCGTGATGGTGTCGTTATTTTTGATGGTAAATTGGCAAGCTTGAAACACTTTAAAGATGACGTTAAAGAAGTCGGAAACGCTCAAGAGGGTGGTTTGATGATTGAAAACTACAACGATATTAAAGTTGATGACGTTATCGAAGCTTACATTATGGAAGAAATTAAACGTTAATTTTGTTAGCTTTAAAAAGCTTACTTAGGAGATAAAGCTAGGTCATCTGGCCTGGCTTTTGTTCCATCATAATAAGAGAGAAAGGATAAGACTATGGGAAATTCATTTCGTGTAGACCGTGTTGGTATGGAAATCAAACGTGAGGTCAATGAAATTCTTCAAAAGAAAGTTCGTGATCCACGCGTACAAGATGTCACTATCACAGATGTGCAAATGCTTGGCGATTTGTCAGCTGCTAAGATTTTTTACACTATTCATTCAACCTTGGCCTCAGATAACCAAAAAGCACAAACTGGTCTTGAAAAGGCTACTGGGACAATCAAGCGTGAACTTGGTAAAAAATTGACTATGTATAAGATTCCGGATTTGACCTTTATTAAAGATGAGTCTATCGAATACGGTAATAAAATTGATGAAATGCTTCGTAATTTGGAGCGTAAAGACTAAGAAAAAATTCCTGTCAGTTATGGCAGGAATTTTGCGTTATAATAGAATAAAAAGGAGAACTTCAATGAAAGTAACGGTCTATTTGGGAGCTAATATGGGTGATAATCCTAGCTTTAAGAAAGCAACGATTGCCTTGGGTCAGTGGATTGCTAAAAATGGGCATACCCTAGTCTATGGTGGCAGTAAGATGGGACTTATGGGAGTTCTTGGTGATACGGTTTTGGAAAATGGTGGACAGGCTCATGGCATTATGCCACAATTCCTCAAAGATAGGGAGATAGCTTATGAGGGGTTAACCTCAATGACAATAGTAGAAACTATGGCAGAACGAAAGACTGCCATGCTAGAGCAAGGAGATCTCTTTATCGCACTTCCAGGAGGTCTAGGGACATTGGAAGAAATCTCTGAAGCTATTGCAGCTGCTCGAGTTGGTAGGTTGGACAAACCCTGTGTTTTCTTCAATCTCAATGGCTATTATGATGCTATGAAAACGATGTTAGATACCATGGTTGCTCATGATTTTTTGGAGGCTGAAACAGCAGCAAAATTCCTCTTTACAGATGATTTTTCAGAAATTGCAGCTTTTGTCCAGTCTTATGAACCACCTCAATTGAGACGTTATCGGTAGTATTGCTTTAATTTGTAAAAATGAGATGAATTAAAAAGATTCAATGACACATCATTGAATCTTTTTAATTAAATCTTTACAAATATTTCTTAGCGACTTCAATATCGCCAGCATAGTTATCACGTTTACCATTTACGATCTGGAAGGCATCAGCACCTTTACCAGCGATAACCACAGCGTCTTTAGAGTCTGTAGTCTCAGACATTGCTGTTTTGATTGCTTCCTCTCGATCAACAATGATACGAACCTCGCGACTGATATGGCTAGCAATTTCCTGACAGATAGCAAGAGGATCTTCCTTGTTAGGATCATCAGCTGTTAGGATGACATCAACATCAGGGTAGGTATTGAGGACATGTCCAAAGTCTTTACGACGACTTTCACCTTTATTTCCTGGAGCCCCTAGAATTAGACTAATACGACCATCTTGATGGCTGGTTACGACTTGTAAGAGCTTATCTAGGCTATCCCCATTGTGAGCATAGTCAACAAATGTCTTAGCCCCATTAGTTTGGGTTAGAACCTCCATACGCCCTGGAACAGAGGTTTGAGCGATTCCTTCCTTGATGTCTTGAAGGTTAGCTCCGAGACGTAGGCAGGCCAGACCAGCAGCCATAGCATTGTCCTGGTTAAAGTCACCGATAAGTTGGATATCATAGTCACCGGCTAATTTCCCACTTGCCTTAAAGCTAAAACCTGAGCCATGTTTAACAGCATTGTCGGAGTTTTTACCATAGAAGTCATGCTCTTTATCCGCAACTTCCTCAGCGATAAAATCAAAGTGATCCATACCGCTATTAACAATAACAACTCGACTGTTTTCCAAGAGGAGACGCTTATGGTAGAAGTAGTCTTCAAAGGTTGGATGTTCAATAGGCCCAATATGGTCTGGGCTGATGTTAAGAAAGACACCTACATCAAAAGTCAATCCATAGACACGCTTTGTCAGATAGGCTTGACTTGAGACTTCCATAATCAGATGGGTCATGTCATTAGCAACAGCTTCAGCCATCATACGGAAAAGGTCCAAACTCTCAGGTGTTGTTAAGGTAGACTTGAAGAAGGTTTTTCCGTCTAGTGTCGTGTTCATGGTTGAAAGCATAGCAGGTTTATGACTTTGCTTGAGAATATTGAAGGCAAAGTAGGCTGCTGTAGTTTTCCCTTTTGTCCCAGTAAAGGCTAGCAATTTAAGCTTGTCTTGAGGGTATTGGTAGAAGGCCTGAGCAACGAGGCTCATAGCCTGCTTGATATCTGATACGATAATGGCAGGAATTCCCACTTGATAATCTTTTTCAGCCACGTAGAAACGCAAGCCAGCTTTGACAGCATTCTCTAAAAATTCAGGCTTAAAGGCAGCCCCTTTGGCAAAGAAGAGGGAAGATGGTGTGACATCACGACTATCATAAGAAAGATGATCAAAAGTCACTCCAGTCCATGAATAGTAGTAGTTGTCTTGGTCGATAATATCTCTAAAATTATGGTCCTTTTTAAGAACCTCTAGAACTTGTTCAATAGTAATCATAGTTCCTATTTTAGCCTTAATGTTCTTGTTTTACAAGTCACAGCCAAAAGTTTATAATAAACTAAATTATATTTTATTTTCTAGAAGGAAAGTTATGACTGAAACTAAAACTGATACACAGCAGCAGCAGATGCTAAGAGGGACGGCATGGATGACAGCATCCAATATTATCAGTCGTCTATTAGGGGCACTTTACATTATTCCTTGGTATGCTTGGATGGGTAAACAAGGTGACCAAGCCAATGCCCTCTTTGGTCAAGGGTATAATATTTATGCTCTTTTCCTCTTGATTTCTACAGCAGGAATTCCAGTCGCAATTGCCAAACAGGTGTCTAAATACAACACTCTTGGAAAAATGGAGACGAGTTTCTTCTTACTCAAGCGTATCTTGTATTACATGATTGGTCTCGGACTGATCTTTGGCGTTTTCATGTACTTTGCTTCGCCGTGGATGTCTTACCTTTCTGGGGGAGATGAGGATCTGGTTCGCGTCATGCGTAGTCTTTCTTGGGCAGTTGTTATTTTCCCATCCATGTCTGTTTTACGAGGCTTTTTCCAAGGCTTTAACAATATGAAGCCTTATGCCTTAAGTCAGATTGCGGAACAGATTATCCGTGTTATTTGGATGCTGTTGGCGACCTTCTTTATCATGAAAATTGGGACAGGCGATTATGTGACAGCAGTTGTCCAATCGACTTTTGCTGCTTTTATCGGTATGTTGGCTAGTTATGGGGTGCTTTTCTTCTACCTTTGGAAGGAGGGCAAGCTCAAGAGTCTTTTTGGCAAGCAGGCTGTTCATCCGGATATCAATCCAACTGCAATTGTTATTGAAACCTTTAAGGAAGCTGTCCCTTTTATTATCACTGGATCTGCTATTCAGCTTTTCCAACTGATTGATCAATGGACCTTTATCCGTACTATGGAGAAGTTTACAAGCTATAGTAACAGTCAACTTCAGGTTCTCTATGCTTACTTGTCTTCAAACCCAAGTAAGATTACCATGATTTTGATTGCCGTTGCTCTTTCTATTGCCGGGGTTGGGATTCCACTCTTGACGGAAAATATGGTTAAGAAAGATCTTAAGGGAGCGGCTAAACTGATTATCAATAACTTACAGTTGCTTTTGCTCTTTATTGTTCCTGCCATTGTAGGATCAGTGATTTTAGCTAAACCACTTTATACAGTCTTTTATGGTGCGCCAGATAGTCAGGCCCACTTGCTCTTTGTAGCCAGTCTGATTCAAGTTATTTTCTTGGCCTTGTACAGCGTTTTAGCACCAATGCTTCAGGCAATCTTTGAAACCCGTAAAGCTATCAACTATTTTGCGATTGGGGTTTTAGTTAAGGCAATCCTACAGTTACCATTGATTATTTTCCTAGGAGCCCTTGGCCCGGTTATTTCAACAGCCATCGGTTTAGGTGTTCCGATTGCTCTCATGTATAATCACCTCCACACTGTTACGCACTTTAGTCGTAAGACAGTGTTTAGAAAAGCCTTGCTCATCTGTATCCTTACAGTGCTCATGGCTATCCCAGTTGCGGTCTTCTATTGGTTGTTCCAGTTTGTACTGTCACCAATAAGCCGTATGGGTAGTGTGATTTACTTGGTCATTGGAGGAGGCCTTGGAATCGGTGTCTATGGCGTTCTTGCTCTTGTAACTCGTATGGCTGACCAATTGCTTGGTGCCCGAGCAGCTAGTCTGCGTGCTAAATTACATATTAAATAAAATTTAAACCAAGTCATGTGGCTTGGTTTTTTTCTTTTCAACCTTTTCTGAAAAAGGAGTATAATAGGGGTGAAAAAATGAAATCGTTTTAATGATTTAGAATCGAGGAAAGGATTATGGTTGATTCTAGACAAGAACATATAAAATTAGGGACCTATCCTCCTGAACAAGTTTACCAAGTCTTGCAGACAAGCCCTCAAGGTTTGAGCTCACAAGAGGTTAAGGAGAGGCAGGCGACGTATGGTCCTAATCAATTGAAGGAAAGTAAGAAGGAGCCTATTTGGCTGACCTTTTTCAGACATTTTACTAGTCTTATGGCGCTCTTATTGTGGGTTGGTGGCTTTATCGCCATGCTTTCTCATAGCTTAGAGTTGGGGATTGCAATTTGGTTGGTCAACATTATTAATGGTCTCTTTAGCTTTATTCAAGAATATAGGGCGAGTCAGGCTACGGCAGCTCTTAATAAGCTTCTTCCATCCTATGCGCGAGTTCTTCGTGATGGTAAGGAGGATAAGATTCTAGCTCAGGACTTGGTGCCAGGTGACTTGGTTTTCATTGAAGAAGGAGACCGTATTTCTGCAGATGGACGCTTGGTCGCTGTGACAGATTTGCAGGTTAACCAGTCTGCCCTCACTGGTGAGTCTAATCCTATTTATAAGTCAGATCAAGCAGATTTGACTCCCGACAAGACTGAGTTAGAGTATGACAATATGGTGTTTGCGGGGACTACAGTCTCTTCTGGTTCTGGACATTTTATAGTATCTGCTATCGGGATGAAAACTGAGTTTGGACAGATTGCGGATTTGACACAGAATCTTGCTCAGGAAAAGAGTCCCCTTCAGAAGGAATTGGACCATTTGACTAAACAGATTTCAGTTATTGCGGTGTCTGTAGGTCTCTTCTTTATGGTGGCAGCGACTCTATTTGTCCACCAACCTTTGTCTCAAGCCTTTATTTTTGCATTGGGGATGATTGTGGCCTTTATTCCTGAGGGGCTTCTTCCCACAGTTACTCTTTCTCTAGCCATGGCCGTTCAGCGCATGGCTAAGGACCATGCTTTGGTTAAGAAGCTGTCTTCGGTTGAGACGCTAGGAGCAACTTCTGTTATTTGTTCGGATAAAACAGGGACTTTGACGCAAAATGCCATGACGGTTAACCACTTGTGGACTTTGTCAGACAGTTATGAGGTCACTGGGCTAGGTTATGCATCAGAAGGACAGATTGAGCAGGAAGGACGGCCTGTTTCTCTTGAAGAAAATGAGCTTCTTAATCGTTTGGTCCGCTTCTCTCATTTGGCTAGTAATGCTCAAGTTGTGGCTCCTAGTGCTGATAATCCCAATTTTACAATTTTAGGTGATCCAACTGAGGCTTGTCTTAATGTTCTCGCCGAAAAAGCAGGAATTAATTTAAATGACAATCATACTTGGGCCCCTCGCCTCAAGGAGATCCCCTTTGATTCTGATCGTAAACGGATGACAACAGTGCATAAGCTTGAGTCAGGATTGGATGGCAGTCACCATATTTCTATCACCAAAGGTGCTCCGAAAGAAGTGATGGAGCTTTGCTCAGACTATTATGATAATCAAGGAATGATTAAATCATTGACAGCTACTGAGCGTCAGGCTATCCTTGCGGCCAACGACCAGTTTGCCCGAGACGGTTTACGTGTTTTAGCTGTGGCCTATAGACCTTTAGACAGTGAGCATATTGGAGAAGACAAATGGGACATGCAGACCTTGGAGGACAATATGGTCTTTCTAGGCTTGGTTGCCATGAGTGATCCGCCACGTCAGGGTGTGCGTGAAGCCATTGAAAAATGCCATAGAGCTAGTATTCGTATTATCATGGTGACAGGTGATTATGGTTTGACAGCTCTTAGCATTGCTAAGAAAATCGGAATTGTACAAGGAGACGATGCGCGTGTTGTTTCAGGCCTTGAACTAGCTGATATGGATGATAATCAGCTCAAGGAAGCTCTTAAAGGCGAAATCGTTTTTGCTCGTGTAGCACCTGAACAAAAATACCGTGTGGTCAACGCCCTTCAAGAACTTGGCGAAGTTGTCGCTGTTACTGGTGATGGTGTTAATGATGCCCCTGCCCTTAAAAAAGCTGATATCGGTGTAGCTATGGGGCTATCAGGAACTGATGTTGCCAAGGAATCTGCAGATATGATCTTAACAGATGATCATTTTGCTTCTATTGTTCATGCTGTTGAAGAGGGTCGTGCAGTTTATAGAAATATTCAAAAATTCCTGACTTACATTTTTAATTCCAACACACCAGAAGCTGTACCCTCTGCTTTCTTCTTGTTCTCTTTGGGACGTATACCTCTTCCCTTAACGGTTATGCAAATCCTAGCCATCGACCTGGGAACAGATATGATGCCTGCTTTGGGGCTAGGGGTTGAACCGCCTGAAGAGGGCGTTATGGACAGACCACCAAGACGTCTTTCAGATCGCTTGCTCAATCGACAATTATTGATTAAAGCTTTTGTCTGGTATGGACTGATTGAAGCAGCCTTAGCTATGGGGGCTTTCTTCCTTAATTATTGGGTTAATCAAGGTAATTTAAATCATTTGGCTAGCTCAGGTCCTCTCTACCGAGAGGCAACTACCATGACTTTGGGGGCTATTATCTTTACTCAGATTGGTATGGCTATGAATAGTCGTAAGGGTAGGGGCTCTATTTTCCAAATAAAACCATTTGCAAATAAGATTATTAGTCTAGGAATTGTTTTAGAAATTGTTCTCTTCATTATTCTGTCTTACGTTCCTCTTTTCCATACCTTGTTTAATACCGCACCTATTGGTCTTGATGACTGGCTCTATCTACTTATCTGTCCATTTGTTATCGTGGCTCTAGAGGAGATTAGATACCGATTATTTGATAAGAAGTAAGCTATGGGCTTACTTTTTGTTATTACTAATACATATAGAGTATAGTTGAAAGGTTATAGATACAAACTATAGCTAACTATCAAGAATCCGTATGAAGAACTTACCAATATTTTCAGAAAATAGTGATAAAATAGAGGGCATAGATATGGAGTTTATCCAGCTTATCATGTAGAAAGGGCATATTATGACACAAGATTATCAATTAGAAACCATTTTGGCACATGCAGGAATCAATTCGGATGAGACAACGGGAGCCTTGGCTTCACCAATTCATTTTTCGACAACTTACCAACATCCGGAATTCGGACATTCTACTGGTTTCGACTATACACGAACTAAAAACCCAACACGCGCAACAGTAGAAAAAACGCTTGCAGCTATTGAAAAAGCCGACTATGCAATTGCGACAAGTTCAGGAATGAGCGCCATTGTTTTGGCCTTTGAAATTTTCCCAGTAGGTAGCAAGGTTGTAGTTGCGCGTGACCTTTACGGTGGTTCTTTCCGTTGGTTTAACGATAAGGAAAAAGAAGATCGCTTCTTCTTCGAATACACGAATACTGAAGATGAGATGATTGCAGCTATCACTGATGATACTGATATTGTCTATATCGAAACACCAACAAATCCACTTATGATTGAGTTTGATATTGAAAAAGTGGCAAAGATTGCTCATGACAAGGGTGCAGTGGTTATTGTTGATAATACATTCTATAGCCCAATCTACCAGAACCCAATTACTCAAGGTGCTGATATCGTTGTTCATTCAGCTACTAAATACCTATCAGGGCATAATGATGTCTTGGCTGGTGTTGTCATGACTAGCAATCAAGAATTTTATGACAAACTCTATTACAATCTCAATACAACTGGTCCCAACCTGTCTCCATTTGATAGCTATATGCTCATGCGTGGACTTAAGACCTTGAAACTTCGTATGGATGCTTCAACAGCAAATGCTCAGGAAATTGTAGCTTTCTTAGAAAAGTCACCAGCTGTTAAGGAAGTTCTCTATCCAGGAAAGGGTGGTATGATTTCTTTCAAGGTCGTTAACCAAGATAAAATTCCAACGATTATCAATTCTCTCAAGGTCTTTACCTTTGCGGAGAGTCTTGGTGGTGTTGAAAGTTTGATTACCTATCCAACTACTCAAACTCATGCAGATATCCCTAGTGATGTGCGTGCTTCTTATGGATTGACAGATGACTTGCTTCGTCTTTCAATTGGTATAGAAGCAGCAGAGGATTTAATTGCCGACTTGGATCATGCTCTTAGTCTTTAAGGAGTATATTATGACACGTTATGATTTTACAACACAACCAAATCGCTTAAACCAAAATACTATGAAATGGCATGAAGCCGAAAGTGACCCAGATTTGTTAGAACTTTGGGTTGCTGACATGGATTTCCTACCTGTTCCAGAAATTAGGGAAGCTGTTATCAATTATGCGCAAACGCATATCTTTGGTTACCCTTATCCAAGTGATGAACTCTATCAAGCAATCATTGACTGGGAAAAAAATCAACATGGATATGTGGTTGATAAGGAGAGTATTGTCCTTATTGAAGGTGTTGTTCCTGCTATCTCAACGGCTATTCAAGCCTTTACCAAAGAAGGCGATGCTGTTCTAATCAATACACCAGTGTACCCACCATTCGCTCGCTCAGTGCGATTAAATAATCGTAAGTTGATTGAGAATAGCCTTGTTAAGGTCGATGGACATTTCGAGATTGATTTCGAACAATTGGAACGCGATATCGTCGATAATGATGTTAAACTTTATGTTTTCTGTAGCCCACATAACCCAGGTGGTCGTGTCTGGACCAAGGAAGAATTGACCAAGGTTGCAGACCTTTGCCAGAAACATGGGGTCCTCTTAGTGTCTGATGAAATCCACCAAGACTTAGCCCTATATGGGAATAAGCATATTTCTATGAATACCATCTCAGATGCTTACAAGGACTTTACTTTGGTTCTCAGTTCTGCAACTAAAACTTTTAATATTGCAGGTACCAAAAATAGTTTTACTATTATTGAAAATGAAAACTTACGTAAAGCCTTTAAACAAAAGCAATTGGCAAACAACCAACATGAAATTCCAACAATTGGTTTGATTACAACACAAGCTGCCTTAACCTATGGGCAACCTTGGTTAGAAGAATTGAAGACTGTCTTTGAAACTAATATTGACCTTTTGACAAAAGAGCTAAGTGAAAAGACTAATATCAAAGTCATGAAACCTGAGGGAACTTACTTGGTATGGCTTGATTTTTCAGCCTATGACCAAGACCATAACGAATTAGGACGTTTGCTAAAAGAAGTAGCTAAGGTAGTGCTAAATGATGGTATTACTTTTGGTTCAGAAGGTGAGAAACACTTCCGTTTCAACGTTGCAGCTCCAACTTCAGTTGTTGCAGAAGGTGTGCAACGTCTGGTTTCTGTCTTTGGAAAATAAGAAAAGTGATGTTAATTAGCATCACTTTTTTCTTATCTTTCTGAGTGAACATCGTAGATTTTTAAGTTTAGTAGGATGTCTTCCTGAGTGGAGAAGACCTTGACATCCTGCTTGCCAGAAGTATTAAACCTAGCTAGAGTGTAGGTTTGGCCATTAGGAAAGAAAATTTCTATACTACGATTGTCTGTAATAAGCGTTATAGTAATAGTGTCAGTTTCCTGATAGCTACTATCAGCTTGGTACCCTTGGCCATTACCCAAGAGACCATCATAATAGTAAGATGAAGCAGTTTGACTACCATCCATGCTGTGATTTAGTTCAGCAGCATAGGACGACACTTGATAGATACCACTTGTTATTTGGTAGGCGACTTTAACGTAATCAGAGCCTTGCCAGATATCAATGTAGATATAGCCTCCTTCTTGCTTAATGTTTGAAAAATGCAGTTGGTAGTATCCTGAGCTACTTTTTCCAGCAAGATCGAGGAGGCCATTGGCCATTTGCTTGTGACTATCATCAATCCAAGGTTTTCTATTGTCACTGGTGAGTGGTCTTTGACTAGAGATGTTACCATTCTGACTTTGAAGGGTTAATTGTTTATCTGTGTACAGGGGAGTGGACTGAATAATAGCATCCTTATCCAGTCGTAGTTGTCTTGGTGAGGAATAAAAACCGATAGTTTTTAGAAAATCACTCTTGGGCTCTTGGTCACTGTGAATGCCTGACGTGAAGTAATTCCAATTACCAACCCAGCCAAGACTGATAAGGTTATGATTGCTTTCTTCAATTCGATCGCTTCCAGTGAAGTTAGCGCCATAATAGTCTGAGCCTTGATCTAAGCGTTTTGTTTCTGTATCTGCAATAAATAAGCCGTTACCATCTAAATGCCCTACAGTATAGTAGGTTCCAGTTGTTTCGCCTGAAGCTGTATCCTTAGCTCCAAAAAAGAGAACTTGCTTGTCCTGACCGTCGGTTGTTGTCATTGTTTTGAGAACGGGACACTCGATAGGAGCATTGTCCTGCCACTTACGACCCTTAAAAAATGTTTCGGGTAGGATTTTGGAGACTCCCTTGCTATCTGCTTTGGTCCAGTTGATGCCATCTTGAGATTGATAAACACCTAGTGCGTCACCTTCAGCGACATACATGAGTAATTTGTCTTTGAAGTGGAAGACATAAGGATCGCGGAAGTCTTTACCGTTATAGGATTGTTCCTTTGTCAATAAAGGTTTACCATCTTTTAAGGCATTAGTAAAGCTAGCTCCCTTGTCATTTGACTCACTAGCATAGATTGCCTGGCTTCCATCATCCATGAGCCCTGTAAAATAGGCGACAGGTTCTTCGTTTTGGATACCAGAAATCCCCTGACTATCTGTGACTACACTCCCTGTCCAAGCAGAATGCCATCCTTCTTTAGAGTCACCACCCTTTGCTGGTATAGCAGTCTCTTGTTTACTATAGGTGATAAAATCTTTAGTCGTTGTATGTGTCCAATCTTGACCGTTAGGTCCAAAAGGATCAGTAGCCCCATCTACAGAATGTAGAAAATAGATATCATAGTAGTTTCCTTCTTGATTCCACACAATAGTCTGTAGGTCGTTAGACCATCCTTTATGAGATGCTAGATGAAAGTTTTGACTCACAGAAGCTTTATTTGTTTTCGGGGAAGAATTGTTAACGCTCTCATTTTTTATTATAAAAACAAAAAATAAGATTAAAAAAATAAGAATAAAGATTAGAGGAGGATATTTTGATTCCATATAGTGATAATTCCTGATTAAATTGCTTTTTATATAGTTATTATTTTAACAAAAAAATAGTTTTTTACAAAAAATATCAATTTGTCATTAAAAAAAGATTGGAATTTAGATTAAAAAATGATAGAATAAAACATGTGAAAACCTAAAAGGAGAGTTTATATGGACAGTACAGTTAATTCACAGTCAAATACAGTAGCACCTAAGCAAGCAGAGTGCAAAAAGATGCGTTATAGCATCCGTAAGGTAGCCACAGTAGGGGCAACATCAGCACTCGTTGGTACCTTGGCATTTTTGGGTGCCACTCAGGTAAAAGCTGATCAAGTTACAGAAACAGTACCAGCTGTAGCTACTGCGACAGCAACACCAGAAACAAGCACAGCATCTCTAACGGTAGCCAGTGAAACAGCAACAAGTGTGGCAACTTCAGAAGCAGTTGAATCTTCAGTTGCACATTCAGAGGTTGCAACTACACCAGTTACAGAGACACAACCAAGCAACACAACTCCATCAGTAGTCGAAGAAAAGGCGTCTAGCACAGTAGTGACATCTTCATCAGATGCAACAACACCTTCAGCAACTGTTGCTGCGGTTTCTGCTCCAGCTCATACATCAGAGGCTGCAGTAGAGGCACCAACTTCAACAGCAAGCTCAGAAACAGCTGATACACACACTGAAGTAGCCCTTAAACCTACTGAAAACAGTGCTGCTAATGCAAACCTTAGCAAACTTAACGGTCGTATCAAGTCTATTGTTGAAGATAATATGACCTCAGATCAAATCGTTGCCTTGACTGAGGAAGAAATTAAAGCACTTAATAAAGTTGACTTTAGCGATGATGCTATCAAGGGTACAGGTACTAGCTTGACTTACCGTAACTTGAAAGATATCGTTGCTAGCTTCTTGAAGCAAGACAGCAAATTGGCAGTTCCTTACTTTAAAGCAGATACAATCATCAATATGCCTGCTTTCAACACTGTTGATGCCCAAACGATGAAAAAAGAAGAAATCGACGTTTGGGATTCTTGGCCAGTCCAAGATGCTGAGTCAGGTGTAGTAAGCAACTGGAACGGTTATCAGTTGGTTATCTCAATGGCCGGTGCACCAAATAAAAACTCAAACCACATTTACTTGCTCTATAGTAAATACGGAGATAATGACTTTACACATTGGAAAAATGCGGGTCCAATCTTTGGTTATAATGCCCTTGAAGATGACCAACAATGGTCAGGTTCAGCGACGGTAAACTCTGACGGTAGTATCCAACTTTACTACACTAAGAATGATACTAGTGGCGGTAAATTGAACTGGCAACAATTGGCTAGTGCTACACTTAACCTAGCTGTTGAAAACGACGAAGTTGTTATTAAGTCAGTTGAAAATGACCACATTCTCTTTGGTGGGGATAACTATCATTATCAAAGTTATCCAAAATTCATGAGTACTTTCAACGACGACCACAACCACGATGGAAATCCAGACCGTACAGATAACTACTGTCTTCGTGACCCACACATCATTGAAGATAACGGTAGTCGCTACCTTATTTTCGAATCAAATACAGGTGACGAAAACTACCAAGGCGAAAAACAAATCTACAACTGGTCAAACTATGGAGGAGATGACGCATTTAACCTTAAGTCATTCCTCAATATTGTCAATAATAAACACCTTTATAACCTTGCTTCATGGGCAAATGGTTCTATTGGTATCTTGAAACTTGACGACAACGAGAAAAATCCATCTGTAGCTGAACTTTATACACCACTTGTTACTAGCCATATGGTTACTGATGAAGTAGAACGTCCAAGTGTTGTTAAGATGGGTGGCAAGTATTACCTCTTCACTGCTTCACGTATCAACAAATCTACGGATGCTGAAGGTACTGTAGCAGCGCGTGAAGCTGTCGGTGATGACGTTGTCATGCTTGGATTCGTATCAGACAGCCTCCGTGGGAAATACCGTCCACTTAACGGCTCAGGTGTGGTCTTGACAGCCTCTGTTCCAGCTGACTGGCGTACATCTACCTATTCTTACTATGCGGTTCCTGTTGAAGGATCATCAGATACTCTCTTGGTTACTTCTTACATGACTAACCGCGGTGGTATTGCTGGTGCTGAGAATAAATCAACATGGGCTCCAAGCTTCCTCATCAAGATGAATGCAGATGATACTACAGAAGTTCTTCCTAAGATGACCAACCAAGGGGACTGGATTTGGGATAAATCTAGTGAAAGCTTGGTACACGTGGCCGATCAAAACAGTGCTAAATTGCCAAATGAGGACTATAACGTAGATTATTATGCAGTGTCAGATTATGGTCTTAAACCACATACTTATCCTACAGTTGATGGTTCACCGGGCGTTTCTGAAGCTCGCGGTGTCTTAACTGTAACTGTTAAAGATGGTGAAGACAAGAAATCAGATAAATCAGAAACACCAGTAAATCCAACAGAAGGTAATCATTCTGTTGATGATAAGTCTAACAAACCAGATACACCTTCTAAACCAGCAGACAATAATCAACCATCAACTAATAAAGAAGATAAACCAGCAACGCCGACGAATCCAGATTCTCCAGTTCGTAATCCGTTCCCTTATTTCACAGACCGCCCATCTAATGATAATAATTCATCAGATGATCATCATGTAGAGGTTCCTGCGAAACCTTCAACAGAGAGTTCTGTGGGTGACCGTCGTCCAGTAGCTCAAGCTACAGAGATTGCGTCACCAGTACCAGAGGCTATTGTAGCAACTGGACCAACTGTTTCAACGACTCCTGTTAAAGAAGAGTCTGTCACTGAAACAGAAGCTCCAAAACCAGCTAAGTCTGAAGAGGAAGTTCAGTCTCACGGAGTCGCTAAAGCTGATGAAGTAACTAAGTCTGATGAGTCAAGTAAAGACAACAATACTAAAGTTGCTGCCAAACTTGCTACGACTCCTAAGACACCAAGTGATTCAGAAGGTTCAAAGAGCAACATTCTTTCAATCTTGGCGACTATCTTTGCAGCAATTGCAAGTCTAGCTCTTCTTGGCTATGGTTTGGTCACAGGAAAGATTCATTTGCCTAAAAAATAATCCTTTTCAAAAACGTTTGCAGTAAAGCAAGCGTTTTTTTTGCCTTTTTGATATAATGGAGTGAATATAAAGCAAAGGAAGAAACTATTATGGGTAAATTTCAAGTTATTTCACATCCACTGATTCAACATAAACTTTCAATCCTCCGTCGTGAGGATACTTCTACTAAGGACTTCCGTGAGCTAGTTAATGAAATTGCTATGCTCATGGGTTACGAAGTGTCTCGTGACCTTCCTCTCGAAGAGGTTGAAATTCAAACACCAATTACTAAAACTGTACAAAAACAACTTTCTGGTAAGAAATTGGCGATTGTTCCAATTCTTCGTGCGGGTATTGGTATGGTCGATGGTTTCCTTAGCCTTGTACCAGCAGCTAAAGTTGGTCATATTGGTATGTATCGTGACGAGGAAACTCTTGAGCCAGTTGAGTACTTAGTTAAATTACCAGAAGACATTGATCAACGTCAGATCTTTGTAGTAGATCCAATGCTTGCGACTGGTGGTTCAGCAATCTTGGCAGTAGACTCACTTAAAAAACGTGGTGCAGCTAATATCAAGTTTGTTTGCTTGGTTGCAGCACCAGAAGGTGTCAAAAAATTGCAAGATGCTCACCCAGATATTGATATCTACACAGCATCATTGGATGAGAAACTTAATGAAAACGGTTATATTGTTCCAGGTCTTGGAGATGCAGGTGACCGTCTCTTTGGTACAAAATAAGTTGAAAAGGGAAAATTTCCCTTTTTTTACTAGATTAATAAGTTTTAAGTGAAATTGTTATAGAAGAGTTTAGCACTCTTTTAGAAAGAGTGCTAAGAATGATGTTTTTTATTTGACCTAATTTGACTAAAATCATATAATAGCATCAAGACAATATTAAAAGGAGGATTCATATGATTCCTGTAGTAATTGAACAAACATCACGCGGTGAGCGTTCTTATGATATTTACTCGCGTTTGCTCAAGGATCGTATCATCATGTTAACAGGTCCTGTTGAAGATAATATGGCAAACTCAATTATCGCCCAACTCTTGTTCTTGGATGCTCAAGACAATACAAAAGATATCTATCTTTATGTTAATACACCAGGTGGATCCGTTTCGGCAGGTCTTGCCATTGTTGATACAATGAACTTCATCAAGTCTGATGTTCAGACTATCGTTATGGGGATGGCAGCATCTATGGGAACAATTATCGCTTCAAGCGGTACCAAAGGTAAACGTTTCATGTTGCCAAATGCAGAGTACATGATTCACCAACCAATGGGTGGTACTGGTGGCGGTACGCAACAAACAGACATGGCTATCGCAGCTGAACACTTGCTCAAGACACGTAATAACTTGGAGCAAATCTTAGCAGATAATTCTGGACAACCAATTGAAAAGGTTCATGTAGACGCTGAACGTGACAATTGGATGAGTGCTCAAGAAACGCTTGAATATGGTTTCATCGATGAAATCATGGCTAATAACCAATTAAAATAAACTGAGCTTGTCTTAAACAAAAGTCAGATGCAAATCGGTTGTATAAGGACCGTTTCATCTGGCTTTTTGTGTTATAATAGAAAACATGTTAATAATCAATGAGGAGTTGCTTGCGATTGATCAAGCTATAGAGTGTCTTGTTTCGTGTTTTATAAAGCTACCTGAGATAGAGAATTACCGTTTAAAACGCCAGAAATTCGAAAATGACAGAGAACTTCAAGAGCAACTCTTTGCATTTCAAGAATTAAAAGATAGCTATGATGCTGCTAAGGCGTATGAGGCTTTTAGACCAGATGTGAGAGAGTTGAAACGTCAGGTTTTGCGAATGAAGCGCCAAATTGATTTAAACGAGGTGGTTATTGGCTATCGTCGGGCAGAGTTCGATTTACAGACCATTTTAGCCAATCTTGGTGAGGAGATTGCCCAAGCTGTTTCAGACCAGATTTTTATTGATACTGGGCTACCTCTTGCCCCTCATAAACCACATCATAAAAAGGGAGACACTAACATAAAGGAGAAGATGAGTCATGATTAAGCGTCAAGGCATTATTGTTTATTTATACTACAATAGAGACTTACGTAAAATTGCCAAGTTTGGGGATGTTGTCTACCATTCTTATAAGATGCGTTATGTGCACCTTTATGTAGATGAGGACAAGGTCGAGGATATTTTGAAAGAGCTCGATGGAATGAAAGCAGTGAAAAAAGTTCTGCCTTCTTACTATTCTGATATTGATATGGACTTTGTAGGTAGTCTGGAACGTTACGACACCTCAGTCCCTGAACCGTTTAAGAACTTTTCTCTTTAATAAGAGAAAAGTTTTTTTCTTTTTAAAGAGTTATTCTTAAAGTAATGGAAACGATTACTGCCGCTAAAGCTTAGTTATGTGTAGTTGACAATTGTCTGATAATTCTGTAAGCTATAAGGTGGACTTTTTTAAGAAAATATTAAGGAGAAATCTTATGTCTAAAAAGATCACACTTATTGTGTTAGCCTTTTTTGCTTCCATTTTCTTGGTTGCCTGTGGCAAGTCACCAGATGTGACTGCTAATGCCAATGGTACTAAGATTGGCGATACCATCAAAATTGGTGTTAACATGGAGTTGACAGGTGCCGTTGCAGCCTATGGTAAGGCGGAGCAGAATGGTATTAAGTTGGCTGTTGACGAAATTAACAAAGCTGGTGGCGTCGATGGCAAAAAGCTTGAGCTTGTCACAAAAGATAATAAATCTGAAAATGCTGAAGCTTCAACATCTTCAACGAACTTGGCTATTCAGAGTAATGTAAATGCTATCGTTGGTCCAGCGACATCAGGTGCTGTTGCTGCGGCTAGCCTCGTATCACAAAAAACAGGGGTTCCTTTGCTGACACCTTCAGGTACGCAGGATGACCTTACGGTAGATGCTAATGGTACGAAGAAATTCGTTTTCCGTACAACCTTCAAGGATAGTTACCAAGGTAAAGTTTTGGCAGCTTATTCTTACAATAATTTGAATGCTAAGAAAGTAGTTCTCTACTATGATAATGCTTCAGATTATGCCAAAGGTATTGCGGATGAATTCAAGCGTGAATATAAAGGTCAAATCGTTACTGAAGCTACCTTTGCTTCAGGGGACAAGGACTATCAGTCAGCCTTGACAAAATTTAAAGACCTTGATTATGATGCTATTGTAATGCCAGGTTACTATACTGAGACTGGTATTATCACTAAACAAGCACGTGACCTTGGAATTGATAAACCAATCCTTGGACCTGACGGATTTAGTGATGCGAAATTTACTGAGCTTGCAGGTAAAAAGAATGCGTCAAACGTCTACTATGTATCAGGATATTCAACAAATGTTGCTCTTTCTGACAAGGCATCAGGTTTCATTAAAGCATATAAGAAAGCTTATAACACTGACCCAAATATGTTTGCTGCTCTAGCTTACGATTCTGTTTATATGATTGCAGAAGCATCAAAAGGTGCGAAAACATCAGTTGATATTGCCGATAACTTAGCACATTTGAAAAACTTTGTCGGGGTTACAGGTAAAATGACGATTGATAAGGATCATAACCCTATTAAAGCAGCTCTTATGGTTAAAAGAGATAATGGTGAAGAAGTTTCAGCGGAAGCCGTTGAAATTGAAAAATAATCTGTTATCTATACTAAAAATGAACTAGAAAGTTTGGTTATATATGTTTTTTGAACAACTTCCCCAACAACTAGTCAATGGTATCATCTTGGGTAGTATCTATGCCCTACTTGCCCTTGGATATACCATGGTTTATGGGATTATCAAATTGATTAACTTTGCTCATGGAGACATCTATATGATGGGTGCCTTCGTTGGTTACTATGCGATTAATAGCCTCGGAATGAATTTCTGGGTTGCCCTTGTCTTTGCTATGCTTGTCTGTGCGATTTTAGGGGTTGTCATTGAGTTCTTGGCTTATCGCCCACTCCGTAATTCGACACGTATTTCTGCCTTGATTACGGCTATTGGTGTCTCATTCTTCCTTGAGTACATCATGGTTCTCTTTGTAGGTGCAGATACACGTTCATTCCCTCAAAAGATTGCAATTAAGACTTATCATCTTGGATCAATCTCTGTAACAAATGTGCAATTGCTTATCTTGGTAGTTGCCCTTGTCCTTATGGTTGCTCTTCAATTGATTGTTAAAAAGACTAAGATGGGTAAAGCTATGCGTGCCGTATCTGTAGACAGTGATGCCGCTGAATTGATGGGTATTAATGTTAATAATACTATCAGCTTCACTTTTGCTCTTGGATCATCACTAGCAGGGGCAGCAGGTGTCCTTATTGGTCTTTACTATAACTCTATCGAACCTCTTATGGGTATGACGCCAGGTATTAAAGCCTTTGTTGCCGCTGTTCTTGGTGGTATCGGTATTATCCCTGGTGCAGCACTTGGTGGATTTGTTATCGGTATTTTGGAGACATTATCAACTGCAATTGGTTTGTCAAGTTACCGTGATGCCATCGTTTATGGTGTCTTGATTATTATCCTTTTGGTTCGCCCAGCGGGTATCCTCGGTAAAAATGTGAAAGAGAAGGTGTAAGACATGAAGAAAAATCTAAAAGTAAACCTTATTTGGTTTGGTCTTATCATTGGGCTCTTCCTTATCTTGAAAGGTCTTGAACTTTCAGGTATCATGAACCTTTACTATATCCAAATCTTAATGGGGATTGGAATCTCAATCCTTATGGGACTTGGTACTAACTTGGTTCTTGGTTTCTCAGGGCAATTTACACTTGGGCAAGCTGGTTTCATGGCAATTGGTGCCTATTCATCAGCTATCATCACTGGTATGATGCCAACATATGACGGTTTCTACCTCTCAATGGTTGTCGGTGTCATCATTGCAGCTATTGTTGCCCTTATCTTTGGTCTACCTACCCTTCGTTTGAAAGGTGACTACCTTGCCATTGCAACTCTTGGTATGGCTGAAATCATCCGTATCATTATCGTTAATGGTGGTGAATTGACCAATGGTGCCGCTGGTTTGACAGGTATCCTTCCTTATACTAGTTGGCCTGTAATTTATTTCTTTGTGGTAATCATTACCATTTTGGTGCTTAATTTCTTACGTTCAGCAACTGGACGTCAAGCAATCACTCTTCGTGAAGATGAAATTGCTGCTGAGTCAATGGGTGTTAATGTCACAAAAATGAAGGTTCTTATCTTTGTTATCGGTGCCATGATTTCAGCAATTGCTGGCTCACTTTATGTCAGCTACATCGGTACAGTAGTGCCAAAAGACTTCACCATCATGAAATCAATTGATTACCTTATCATTGCCGTTCTTGGTGGTCTTGGATCTATCACAGGTACTATCATTGCCGCTGTTGTTCTTGGTATTATCAACATGTTCCTACAAAATGTTTCAAACCTTCGTATGATTATTTACGCCTTGGCTTTGATTCTTGTAATGCTCTTCCGTCCAGGTGGACTTCTTGGAACAAAAGAACTCTATCTCTCAAAATTCTTCAATAAATCTAAGGAGGGCAAATAAAAATGGCACTTCTTGAAGTTAAAAATCTGACTAAAAACTTCGGTGGTTTGACTGCCGTTGGTGATGTTTCAATGGAACTCAATGAAGGTGAGTTGGTTGGGCTTATCGGACCAAATGGTGCTGGTAAAACAACCTTGTTTAACCTTTTGACAGGTGTCTATGAGCCAAGTGAAGGGACTGTTATACTTGATGGTACAGTCCTAAACGGTAAAGCACCTTATAAAATCGCTTCACTCGGTTTGTCACGTACTTTCCAAAATATCCGTCTTTTCAAAGACATGACTGTACTTGAAAACGTTCTTGTTGGTTTATCAAATAAGCAACCTTCAAATTTCTTTGCATCTCTTTTGCGTTTGCCTAAGTACTATTCAAGTGAAGAAGAGTTAAAAGCAAAAGCTATGAAACTCTTGGCTATCTTCAACTTGGATGGTGAGGCAGATACACTTGCGAAAAACTTGGCTTACGGACAACAACGTCATTTGGAAATTGTTCGTGCACTTGCAACAGAACCAAAAATTCTTTTCCTTGATGAACCAGCTGCGGGTATGAACCCACAAGAAACAGCTGAATTGACTGCTCATATTCGTCAAATTCAAAAAGACTTCGGAATTACCATCATCTTGATTGAGCACGATATGAGTTTGGTCATGGATGTTACTGAGCGTATTTATGTTTTGGAATATGGACGCTTGATTGCCGAAGGAACACCTGATGAAATTAAGAATAACAAACGCGTTATTGAAGCTTACTTGGGAGGTGAAGCATAATGGCAATGTTGAAAGTTGAAAATCTCTCAATTAAATATGGATCGATCGAAGCTGTAAAAAACGTCAGCTTTGAAGTTAATGAAGGTGAAGTCGTAACTCTTATCGGAGCTAACGGTGCAGGTAAGACATCAATTCTTCGTACCATCTCAGGTCTTGTTCGTCCAACTGAGGGAACCATTTCTTATCTTGGAAACGACATCCACAAAACACCAGCACGTAAGATTGTTGCCGAAGGTTTGGCTCAAGTACCTGAGGGACGTCATGTATTTGCAGGATTAACCGTAATGGAAAATCTTGAAATGGGAGCTTTCCTTCATACAAATAAAGAAGAGAACGCAGCTCTCTTGAAAAAAGTCTTCCAACGTTTCCCACGTCTAGAAGAACGTAAGAATCAAGATGCAGCGACACTTTCTGGTGGTGAGCAACAAATGCTTGCAATGGGTCGTGCCCTTATGAGTCGTCCAAAACTTTTGCTTTTGGATGAACCTTCAATGGGACTTGCTCCAATCTTTATTCAAGAAATTTTTGATATTATCGAAGATATTAAGGCGCAAGGAACTACAGTTCTTTTGATTGAACAAAATGCCAATAAGGCTTTGTCAATTGCTGATCGTGGTTATGTTCTTGAAACTGGTAAAGTGGTTCTTTCAGGTACTGGTGAAGAACTTCTTGCATCAGATGAAGTTCGTAAAGCCTATCTTGGAGGATAAGAAAAAGCGCCCGAGGGCGTTTTTCTATCGTCTTATGCTGATTGTAAAATACTAATTTTTCAGTAAAATATTGCAATCGGTTTCAATTAGTGTGGTATAATACAAGTAAGAAATCATTCGGAGGAAAATGAAACATGGCAGTAAAAGATTTTATGACGAAACGTGTAGTTTATGTCTCACCAGAAACAACAGTTGCAGCAGCTGCAGATATTATGCGTGAGAAAGGTTTGCGCCGTTTGCCAGTAATTGAACACGATAAACTTGTTGGGCTTGTTACAGAAGGTACAATGGCGGAGGCCTCACCATCAAAAGCAACAAGCTTGTCAATTTATGAAATGAACTATCTCCTTAATAAGACAAAGGTAGGAGATATCATGATTAAGAATGTCCTCACTGTTTCCAAATATGCTAGCCTTGAGGATGCAATCTATATCATGCTTCAAAATAAAGTTGGAGTTCTTCCAGTTGTGGACAATGACCAAATTTCAGGAATTATCACAGATAAAGATGTCTTTCGTGCTTTCTTAGAAATTTCTGGTTATGGTCAAGCTGGAATTCGTATTGGGTTGGAAGTTCCAGATACTCCACGTGTTTTGGAAAAAATTGCGAACCTTATCGCTAGTGAGAATCTCAACATCGAACGTACAATTGTTGCGCCTAAAAATGACACTATACTTCGTGTCGAACTCCAAGTTGAAGGAGAGATTGGAATTGAACAACTCAAGAAAGTTTTTGTAGAAGCAGGATTTACAGTTACTGAAATTGCAGAAACAGAAGCAAAAGAGTTAGACTAATAAAAAGGATAAAACAAACTAAATTCTTAAGACTTTAGTTATCCCAAAAAATAGAAAGTTTGTAGGAACAGTTCAGTGGAAATGAGATTATTATCCTTGCTATTTCTAGTAATTAATGAACTACAGGCTTGAACTTTATACAATAAAAAGAGGCTAGAACATTATGTTCTAGCTTCTTTTTTATTAGTCTTGAAAATCGTAAAGTGTTGTAGAGAGGTAACGCTCACCATTGTCAGGCAAGAGTGTCAAGACTTTTTTGCCTTCGCCAAGCTCAGCGGCAACCTTAAGGGCGGCAGCAATAGCAGCACCTGATGAGATACCAGCTAGGAAACCTTCTTGGCTACCCAATGTACGTGATGTTGCGATAGCTTCATCAGAAGGAATACGCACAACACTGTCATATGATTTTGTATCCAATGTGTCAGGAATGAAACCAGTTGAGATACCTTGGATTTTGTGTGGTCCTGGTTTATCACCATTCAAGACGGCAGATTCGTCAGCTTCAATACCATAAACCTTGATATTTGGATTGGCAGCCTTAAGGGTTTTTGAAACACCTGAAATAGTACCACCAGTACCGATACCAGCAACAAAGGCATCCAAACCTTCTGCACCAAAATCTTCAAGAATTTCTTGACCAGTTGTAGCTGCGTGAACAGCTGGGTTTGATGGGTTAGCAAATTGAAGTGGTACCCAACCATTGCGTTCAGCAGCAACTTCTTTAGCCTTAGCAATCGCACCCTTCATTCCTTCGCTACCAGGAGTCAATACAAGTTCAGCTCCATAAGCTTGGATGATTTTACGACGTTCAACACTCATTGTGTCAGGCATTACGATAACAACTTTATAGCCTTTAGCAGCACCAACCCAAGCGAGACCAATACCAGTGTTACCTGAAGTTGGTTCAACAATGGTATCACCAGGTTTAATCGTACCAGCTTTTTCAGCATCTTCAATCATTCGAAGAGCAATACGGTCTTTTACTGAAGAACCAGGGTTAAAGGCTTCGAGTTTAACGTAAACATCTGCTGATCCTTCTGGAACAATAGAGTTAAGTTTAATAACAGGTGTTTTTCCAACAAGTTCAGTGATTGAGTTGTAAATTGTCATATTTAAAATCCTCTTAATCTTTGATTGATGGTTTTAAGTATACGACGGTAGGCTCAACTTGTAAAATACATCTTCTTTATCACTGTGATAACGTTTGACTATCAGATAGGAATTTCAACGATTTTCTTTCCAGATTTTTCATAAGTGACTTTCCCTTGATAGAATTCGGTTAGTTCCTGACTGAGTCTTTTAATCTCAGACTCTTCGACAAATAAAGTAGTAGAAACATCTGATAAGAAAGTTGTATCAAATTCTTGGAGTCCTTCTTTTTCAAGGAAGTTGGAGAAGACTTGGTACTGAGAGTAGGTTAACTCTACGGTTAGTCCTGTTAATTCCTTGACTTCCACTCGACCAATTTCTTCAACAGCATGGGCAACGCTACCAGAGTAAGCGCGGATAAGACCACCTGCCCCAAGTTTGATTCCTCCAAAATAACGAGTCACAACAGCTACGACATTTGTAAGTCCTTGTTTTTCTAGAACAGTAAGCATAGGCACACCAGCTGTTCCAGAAGGTTCGCCATCATCACTCGAACGCTTAATTTGACCATCATCTCCAACAATCATTGCAGAGCAAGAATGATTAGCCTTGTGATGCTCTTTCTTAATCTGAGCGATATACTCTCTCCCTTCTTCCTCACTGCTAATACGTTTCAAGTGACAAATAAAACGAGATTTTTTTATTTCTTCTTCAACGATTCCATCGTTGGCAATAGTTTTGTAATCCATAAAAAAATTTTATCATAAAAAGATGAATGCAAACATATTTTCGAATAGAAAGATATGGTACCTAAAGAATATTATGGACGACTATTTACGAAAGAACAGTTGCCAGTGGACTATCACTCAGAGGCTTTTACATTAGAAAGCATGATAAAGGTCGATAAACAACTTAGATGTAAAAGATGTTACAGTCAGATAGAGGAAGATTGGCAATTACCGGGAGGTCAGTATTATTGCAGAGCATGTATTGTCTTTGGCAGAAACCAAGAAGGAAAAGAACTTTATTATTTTCCTTCAAAAACATCTGAAATTGAATTTCCTGTTTTGAAGTGGTTGGGGGAACTGACTCCCTATCAAGCTGAGGTCTCAGAGAAGCTTTTAGAAACATATCAAAAACAGAAAGACAGCCTCGTACATGCTGTGACTGGTGCTGGGAAGACTGAGATGATTTATAAAATCGTTGCCTATGTTCTTGAAAGTAAAGGTAATGTAGCTATCGCAAGTCCTCGGGTTGATGTTTGTCGAGAGTTATTTCTTCGTATGCAGAGGGATTTTACTTGTAGTATTTCTCTGCTTCATGCTGAGAGTGAACCATATGATGGTAGTCCGCTTGTAATAGCTACCACCCATCAACTACTAAAGTTTTACCAGAACTTTGACCTAGTTATCGTTGATGAGGTTGATGCATTCCCTTTTGTAGGAAATGTCATGTTAAATCATGCTGTGGAGCAGGCAAAGAAGGAAACCGGTCGCTATATTTATTTAACAGCGACTTCTACATTATCTTTAGAGGAGCAAGTGCGACTTGGAGCTTTAGAAAAGCATCACCTTGCCAGACGTTTCCATGGAAATCCTTTAGTACTTCCTAAATTCTGCTGGCAGGGAAGATTACAAAAATCTCTAATGAGAGGCAAGCTTCCAAGGCCTCTTCTTTATCAGATTAAAAAGCAACGTAAATCAAAGTTTCCTCTATTAATCTTTTTCCCAAATATAGCGATAGGTGAAAAGTTTACCAATATTCTACAAAAATGTCTTCCAGATGAAAAAATGGCCTTTGTTTCTTCAAAAAGCGAGGAGCGCTCAGCTACCGTAGAGCAGTTCCGGGAAAAAGAGTTATCCATCTTAGTGACAACAACTATCCTTGAACGTGGTGTAACCTTTCCACAAGTAGATGTTTTTGTTTGTATGGCAAATCATCACTTATACACTAGTTCGAGTCTTATTCAGATAGGAGGTCGAGTTGGAAGATCCCCAGATAGACCGACAGGGAAGCTTTATTTCTTTCATGAAGGACTATCCAAATCTATGCTTCGTTGTCGAGAAGAAATAAAGGTTATGAATAAAAAAGGAGGATTTAACAATGAAGTGTCTACTATGTAATGACTGGATTGAATCAGTGCCAAAATTAAGAGACCTGATTACGTTTAACCAGAGAGAAGAGTACTCCTGCGTATCTTGTAAAAATCAGTTTAAAAAACTTTCAAAAGAAAGATGTCGAAATTGTAATAAGGAGTTACATAGAGATACCTGTATTGATTGTAAACTTTGGATGAAAAAAGGCTATATTCCTAAGCACCTTGCCATTTATCGCTATGAAGAAAACATGAAAGATTATTTTAGCCGCTATAAATTTATGGGAGACTATTGTCTTAGAAAAACATTTCAAAAAGATATAAAAAATAATTTAAAACGATTTTTTAAAAAAGGTTATACCATAGTGCCGGTCCCATTGTCGGAAGAACGCTTGGTAGAAAGAGGGTTCAACCAAGTTGAGGGATTAATAGAGGGAATTCCCTATCAGGATATCTTTGAGAAAAGAGATATTGAGAAGCAATCATCGAAAACACGTGAGGAGCGTTTAAGTCAAGATAATGCCTTCTGTCTCAAGAAAGGTATAGATGTACCAGATAAGATTATTATAGTGGATGATATCTATACAACAGGATCCACTTTATATCATATGGTTCAACTATTAGAAGCTATAGGTATTAAAGAAGTTTTGACCTTTTCACTAGCTAGATAATAAAAATCCTTGCAAATTTTCATGAAAAGGATATAATATAGATAAAGAAAACGCTAACAAGCGAGAAAGAGGTCTTTTATGATTAAATATAGTATCCGTGGCGAAAACATCGAAGTAACTGAAGCACTTCGTGACTATGTTGAAAGTAAACTTAGCAAAGTTGAAAAATACTTCAACGAAGACCAAGAATTGAACGCACGTGTAAATCTTAAGGTTTATCGCGAAAAGACAGCTAAAGTAGAGGTTACTATTCCAACAGGTTCTGTAACACTGAGAGCAGAAGATGTTTCGCAAGATATGTATGGTTCTATTGACCTGGTGGTTGATAAGATTGAAAGACAAATCCGTAAAAACAAAACAAAAATTGCACGTAAGCATCGTGAAAAAGTTCCAACAGGAGAAGTATTCTCAGCTGATTTTAATAACGAACAAGTTGAAGAAGCACCAGCTGTTGAAGTTGTAAGAACTAAAAACATTGAGTTGAAACCAATGGATGTTGAAGAAGCTATCCTTCAAATGGAATTGTTGGGTCATGACTTCTTTATCTATACTGATAGTGAAGATCATACAACTAATGTTCTCTATAAACGAGAAGACGGAAACTACGGTTTGATTGAAGCTAAATAAAAAAGAAGGGAAGTAGGTTGAGAGACATGCTTCCTTTATTTTTTTCAAAAACCCTATTGACAAGAATTTATTTGGGTGATAAGATATAAAAGTTGTCTTAACTGACTTGCCACAAACTTGAAAAGGTTCCAAAACTTTAAAAAAGTTATTGACAAGACAGGCCAGAGATGATATTATAAATAAGCTGTTTCGGGAGAGACAGCGGACACGAGAAGTGA